>Ga0209259_1000332_pt1 | contig 13669 bp, 9 predicted proteins | sample WorMetGr2BELIZE1_FD_187417 | JGI IMG/M metagenome (GOLD analysis project Ga0209259, IMG submission 187417) | Marine gutless worms symbiont microbial communities from Max Planck institute for Marine Microbiology, Germany - Inanidrilus... ...
ATCCAATTAGCGGCCGTCGAGCAGATAGCGGAGTTCCCTATTCCTTTATATGTAGAGATACAATGTTGAGGAAATCTTTAACCAGAGGCACAAGCAGTCACCATGACAAAACCTTAGAAAGACCTGCAATCTTTTAAGTGCTCTGTAGCACAGAAAATGTGGCAGCGCAATTGATTCAGTTAAGGTTTCACAATCCACTTGACTGAGATGGTACAACAGTAGATTATATCTTGATATATAGTCAACAAAGTTTCATATGGAGGCTGCAACCCCATGGGAAACTAACAGAAAGGAGGAGATAATAAAGAAGAACAAGGAACAAATTTTTAGGAAAGAGGATGATTTCAACTGCCACAAGCGGAGAAAGAAAACACATCACAATATCCTTTCTAACCAGGAAAAATAGTATAGTAAGAGCTCAGAAAACCAAGACACCAGACAGAAAAGTGGCAAAAACAGCCGACTCACAAAGACTGGCACAATTTGACGACGATTGATGCGGGCATGTCGGACACTTTGAAATATGTCGACGTCGTGCTCCAGCTTCAGTCTCTCCAGCACGTAGCTCAGTGTGCACAGAAGACCGCTGCGAGTTGCACCATCCCTGACACAGACAACTCATCATCACCACAACTGACTGCACCAGGATATTAACCACTCGGCTGTCTGTTGTATTTATCTCGATCAATGAATCAACAAACCAGGCACAGAGCGAGTACAAGCACTCGCAGACATTTTGCATTCGGGCTATGCTGTCACAGCAACGAAACCCGTGCAGCGATTGCAAATCCGCCAAATAGTGCACAACTAGATGGCACCCCCTATCATTCCCCCAAGTTACATCCAGGTCCGTGCAGTAGTGAGGGCATGCGGCGAGGGACAGACAGACACACAGACAGATGCGTGTGACCAATATTCATTTTGTGTCGCCTACGACTCACGTGAAATGTAATTAGTCAACAATCAACCCTGCTGTGTAACCAATATTACTACTTTTGGCCGTTTTCCTCAGTCACTTATGTTAGGCTACGTCACCCAAACTCGAATCTTTGGAATATGTGCAACAGGTGCTTTACAGGACGTGTTTCCTGTCGCCCAATCAGCAACGTCAAAATATGACAGAAGCTAATTTTAATTTATACTGTAATAAAGTGATATTCGTTTTCGTTTCCTGTTCTAAAATTAAGAAAAACAAGAAACATGATACCAGATCTTTGAAACAAAAGCATTCTGATTAATAACCATGCAGCAAGTTTACTAGATTATACAGCAAAGGCAATGGTGACAAAATTGAGATTTATGTAAAAGTTACGAGGCAGAAAAGACCACAGAAAAGTTGGACAAATTAAGCAACCCACTTGCGAAAATGTCACAAACGAGAAGAAACAATAAATGTATTCTCTACAACTCACATGCAGTGCACAACGATGGTGCCATTGCCAGAACGCTGCTGCCACTTTTCCAGCATGTTGAACAACGTCAGAAGAGCCGCACTGCTGGCCGGCAGAAGGCTGTGATGTGGCCATGCTAGAAACTGGAAGTGACGCACAGTCATTGGCTCCTTACCTGCTCTCTGACAACACAACCTGATAATGTGACCAGTCGTCAGCTGGAATCAGATTCACTAACTTTGCAAGCAGCAGCCACGGTCTAGTGGTGAAGACAATAGATCTTCATCTTGGCCACTTGCGCTCGATTCCCACTGATCTGTGTGACGTAAATGTGGAGTCAGGCAGGGAATCTGGCTAAAGCTGCTCCAGTGTTCCACAAACACATGCTGGAACTGCTGAACGAGGAAGTGCACAATGGTAAGGACTGGACTACTCAACTTCAGTTACACATTTACTGAAGGCATTAAATAGCCTAATATGTGCTGATGTGCCGTTAAGAAACTACTCACTCACTACACGTTTACTGATTAGACACATCCACAAACAACTGACATAGTTAATCATGACAACCTCAATATCAATATAGACTAAAAGTGTCAATCAAACTGACAATGGCCAGATAATGAAGTCAAAAATGCTTGTTCTAGAATATTTGGATCAATAAGAACTCACATTATCTCAGCAGAAATTTCCAGTTATGCCACCACACAAAATAATGGAAAAATTATCCTCATGAGTCTAAGTATGTAAAGCATACATACTGCTAACTTTTTGTTACTTACAGTTTTCACAATATTTTACAAATTTAACTTAATTATGCACAGCAGAGATTTTTTCCTTTATTTACATGTCTGCCTTGCATCTCGCATCAACGAGTGCATCAGTAGTTTTTTTTCTGGCCTGAATCCAAATTTCCAGGGTCACACTATCAACTTCTACCTTCTACCTGATCCTTCTCTTAAACAAATTCTATTACTTTACTAATTTCACAACATTACAAAACGTATCAGACGTTCATGATGCTACAAATATAAACTGCAGGTAAAATTCATGACCTTCAATCTAATATAGTATAATAAACAAAATAAAAATAACAAACAAGAACAATACGACACAAAATTCATTACAAGAAAGTAGACGTTGAAAGCAAATGAACATTTACCTTTCCATTAAAGCTTACAATGAAGTCTCTCACAATGAGATGAGGACTTGCTGAGTCTGTCGTTGTCAGCTGAATGCTAAATGGACCATACACTTCACTGCCAGAGCTGCTTGGAAAATAGGCTGCGACAGTCTACAACAGTCAACTACCAAAATTGACACAATCTAAATATCAGTTGCCACTAGCATAGTCATTTCTTGAACAACCATCGTTAAGTCGAGGGTTTTTCAACAGCAATGGAGGTATTTCAGTTGGATGCATTTCTGATGACACCAAAGACTCACAAAGGTGAGATCAACAAGGAAATCAGCAAACAAAATGACAACATGAAGATTACTAGTAATCATCATAACACCACAGTATAGCACTCATCATTAAGGACAACACAGCCAATAGAAATGGTTTTACAGGATTCTCAGTACAACGCCTGGTGGCAGAATGGCAAACAGCTATGAGAATGAACAGTCATGTTATATACCGTGTCTGTGACGTCGGCGTCATTCAGCATGATAATCGTATGACACGAATGGTCATAGATCATTGTCCAGAAGTCAACGACGGTGTCCGGCAGAGCAGCTTGAGTCAAGATAAACGCATCGCGCTGTTTGTAACCCTGTCAGACATCACAAACACATCTCTTATGTCATGCACTCTTCCATGGAAGACCCGAAACATGCCAACTGTAAGGTGAAAGTTTTCTGCAGCAAGAATCAATTCTCGAGGAGGATTCCCTTTCTGATGACACGAGCCACTCACATAGGTATCAGTAAGACTCAAGTCGGAGCTCACTGGACCAGAGTGTCACCATCATCACTGAACCACTGCTGCTCATAACTACACATTAATTTAAAACTGCAAAATGTTCTTTACTCACTGACAAATTGTTTAAGGTTGTGAACAAATTTCTAAAGGAGAAAGTAACAATATTTTCTGTGCAATTTTCAAAACGTGATTTTAAATCAAAAGCTCTGGTTATGATGGCAGTGACAAACATGACTAACTGCTATTTCTACATAAATACAGAATAACAAAAATATATTACTAACAGCTTCAGTTGATATGCTGCAGCTAAGAACTGCTACAAATACTAAATGCATAGAGTAGTAGTGATCACATGCTTACATCAGCAAAGACAGCATTGATGTAGTCTGTAGAACCAGCTACGCAAGTCAGCAGGTACGGTCGACAGAACTTTGTCACTGCAATGTCAACGGCAAACACTGATGTTATTACTTGCAGTAAAATATCTAGTGCTATGAGTGCCAAGTAAGTTAGCAGTAAGTTAAATGAATCTTCACTGACACAGCAACAAACCTGGGACAATATCTGCGTTGCGATTCTTGCTGATATTCTCTGTCTTTAAACCATCAATCTTGTTCCTGTCCATGTCGGCTTCATGGCTCATGGACGCCAGTAACTAGACCATCACACAATCAAAATGTTAACTTTGTCAGACACAAACAATCACGGCAGACCTTACAATGCATTAGAAACATCTCTGATGACAATTTACCTCATATTCCTCCTGGCAATATGTCTTTCCAGATTCTGGATTGACTTTCAGCAATTTGGCATACTTCTGTCGAAGTTCAGTACAAGGAACTGACGTATCTCCGCATTTCAGTGCCTCCAAAATAGCATCGTAGACAAATATGTACTGTTCCTGCACAATTACAACAACATATGTGATCACAAATTTCGGATGTACATGCCATGCAAACTGTGAGGAAGCAAAACACAGCACACAACAAAAATTCACAAAATAAAACATGGTGCACAAAGAAAGCACAGAGTACTCAAAAAAGTGCATTAACTACAACAGCAACAACAACAACAACCGTTTTACGGCCCTTTCTCCGGGACTACCCAGGTGAGCTGGTACCAGAAGAAACACTCACCTACCCACCATCCTGATCACCATCCAATCTTTATCAGCTTCTTCCATCTACCACGATCCACAGCATCCTCCTTGTTCAAATTACGTCCTTGGCAATCTTTTGGCACAACCTCTTTCCATGTCCTATTTGGTCTACCTCTTGGTCTGGAGCCCTCCACCTCGTATTCCATACATTTCTTCACCCAATCAGTGTCTTCTTTTCACAGCACATGCCAATACCATCGCAACCTGTTTTGCTGTAGTATCAATATTATACCATCTATTCCTAGTCTTTCTCTCAACTCCTTACTTGGAACTCTGTCTTTTACCTTAACATTACACATCCATCTGACCATTCTTATCTCTGCTCGCTGAAGTGCCACCTCATTTTCTTTCCTGACAGGCCAGGTCTCACTTCCATGTAGCATACTACTTCACACATAGCTGCTATACAGCCTCCCTCTCCTAATAAATGATATATTCCTATTGGTAAGCAATGGTACCAACTGCCTGAATTTATTCCATCCAATTCGGATTCTGGCCTCCACAGCTGCATCAGGGTCTCCATCCACACTCAACATATCACCTAGGTAGCAGAACTTATCCACTACCTCCAGATTTGCACTGGCATCAATATCCACACTTGTATGACCTGTACTGATTATAGGATTCGAGCAACCTCTACAAATAAATGACTTCATCACTTTGTACATGCTTCCCTTTATAGCACTACACTTCTTGTGTACCCACTTGTGACAACTAGTACATTGTATTGAATTACTACCAACACCTCTGCCACATACACCATATGGCCATCTAACTACTTAACCATTGCATTAACTACAAAACCATTAACTTCTTGCAACTACAGGAAGAGCACAGCACAATTATCAATACACGTAAGCCATAATGCAACTACCACAAGCAATCTGCTAAAATCAATTACACTGAATAAAACAAGATGCAATAAAATGCCATTACTGAGGTCTGGTAATCTGGAAAAAATCTAAAGCAGAATTCAATGCTACTGTCAAACAATATATGGCTGATTGCCTGATCGGAATTTAATGACACTTTCAACATAGTTTATTTTCTGTCATACATTATAATTTAATTATAATTAGAATAATTATAATTATACTACCATTACGAGATAATAATTCATCATATAAGTTGACATTTTTTGATAAATTGTAGATAATAATTTTGCCAGCTGAGAAACTAAAAGGTTCATCAACGTTAGTGTGGGAAGTCGAGCAATGCATGACAATGTTACTAATGAGCGATATGAAGGCACGAGACATTGGCAATGATAACCTCCGTCTGCACCATGTTGACGCGGTTGCTCCTCATCTGACAGACACATTCATACACGTCGACCCTGTGTTCGGCCTTCGCCTGGCCGAGCAGATAGTCCAGAGCGATGAAAGTTCCCGTACGACCGACTCCGGCACTGCAGTGTATGACTGTCGGGCCAGACGGACTGTCACAGCAGCCACGGAACTTCTTGTGAAATGCCAACAAAGACGTCGGGTACAGCGGAACACCGTGATCAGGCCATGTTGTGAAGTGGAACTGTCGAACTGCAAGTGTAGATCCACCCTACAACGTAAGCATACGCTCCCGTCATTTACAACTGCTTAGTTGCACCTATAGGTGTTAACTCCAGGGGGGATGCATCCACAAGTATATTAACTGGGTGTATACTTATGGAGAAATCCCCAATATTACCTTTTTCTCTTTTATATGGTCAATATACACAATGATGCTTTTAGCTTAACAATGCATCAAAAACGTTCGGCGGCTAGGTTTTCACATACTTTCCAGGAGAGCTTAATTTGCTGTCAGATCACATGTTCACAATTTGCCGAAAACTGTACAACTGACAATTATAAACCATCACTGTGGTGCAAGAAGGCTGTAAAACTGAACAACCTTGCAAATGTACCTATGAAGGTTGTACACATAGCCTATAGCTCTGAAGTAATCATTTCAGTCTATGGTGATGGTCGGTTGGGTGGTTAGGATTTACAGGTGCTTTCAACACAATGCTGGTGATATCGCACCTTGAAAATAACAATTTATCACACAAACTGCTATTTACAACTTGAGTAATTAAAGACGTCATCACTGATAGTGTGAAAATAGTATTTATGTTAAGAATGATGGTAAGTTGTACGTTCCGCATGTATTTTATAATAACATTCTATGTTGAGAAATGTACTGAGGACCCAATAATACAATGCCTCAGCACTAGGGAGCGGCCGCAGGTCTGACGCCACCATGTCCCAAACAGGATAGGTGAAAAACAAAATTTTCGCTTGTATTTGTTATAAGCATTCAGTAAAACTTTCCGACTAAACTACATACACATGACAGGATGAACGTTCTGATCTTGAAGTCGGCAAAGTTCTCGACGTCTACTGGTGTCACGGTGACGTTGCCGTACTGCTTGCAGTCCACTTCTGGCCAGTACTGCTCACACTTGCGCTGACACACAACAATGGTGCAGTGGCGATCACTGCCTGCTTGTGTGACAAAACTAATGCAGACTACGCAAAGTACATGCCCAAAGTTTTACTTAGCGAATTGAGAGGAAAATTTTTAAAACAATTTCTGCAAACAATGTCTTAAATTCATGTTCACTGACACTGGCCGTTGACTACTACTACTACTACATCCGTTTAATGGCCTTTTTTCCAGACAAACTGGGTAAGCTGGCACGTGAAAGGCAAATCATTCTGGATTTTACTGCAGCAAGAGATAATGGGATGGTAGTGGCATCAGCTGGACCATATGCAAATCATTTGCACCTTGCTCCAGACAAATAACCACGCCAGTACTTCATCACACAGTTTTTAGAGGACGGATGCCCTTCCTGCCCTCCCAACCAACAGTGTCAAAGCACTGCAAGCAAGGGACAGCACCCCTTATATCGGGCTTCGTTTTTATTCAGTGAAGAAGAAATATGACCAACACTACGTCAGCCGAGAAATGGTTTTAAATCCACTATAGACCACCACAAAGACACAACCGAGCAATGAAACACGTTTAACACAGAGAGGTAATTTCTTCAGAATGAAACACGTATCATTAGTCAGTCTATGCATTAAACTTACTCTGCCATCTTCTACAAGATTGCTGACCATGACAACTCGCGAACACTTCAGCTGCCAAATCATGCACCACATGTCATTCATCGTGAACTTGTTTGGACCTACAATCCAACGTCACAGTCGACTTAACTAGCAGTCAACAGAAATAATTAGTCACCTATAAGTGTATGTCTGTATCCATAGTCTCCTTGACTCATTTTAAAGGCTTTACTATCAATTTCAGGTGGTGCAGGAAATAAGTCATAGGTAAAAGTATGAATATGCATTCACAATTCAACAATGAAACACCACAGCATTTTTACAACAGATCCCACCTAATGTCTCCTGTATCGTAACAATTATGACTGTCACCTAAACTGTCAATGACGTGAAGACCACTGATCCAATAAAACACATTTGCTCAGGAAAATATGGCACTGACAAAGAAATCATAAGCATATGCTATTTAATGCAGTATTCCTCCGATGCTGACTAATTATATGAATACACACTGATAACTACAACAAATGGACAGAATACACTTCTTAAATTCTCTTCAGTGCTTTGACTCTGTCAACTGGATAACAGAGGGGCATCCAGAATGTAAAAACCTGCTTCAGAGATCCTGGCTTAACCCTGAGTAACCTGGGTAATGAGGCCAGTTAAACACAACACAAAATGTGTAGTAGTAGTTCTAGTAGTAGCAGTAGTAGTAGTACAAATACAACAGCTGTTTCACAGTCATTATACAGGTGTTAGACAGCAGTGGTGGGCACAGCTAACCGAAAAGATAGCTTTGATAATGATAATCCGCTAACTCGAAAGTTAGAGAAGAGCTAACGCTAAACCGCTAGAGCAATTAGCGAAAGCTAACGATAACCGCTAACTTTTTACCTCTTTACCATTTTAATATGTTGTAGCTTAGGAAACAGCTTTCGAACAAGGTATAGCATAACAAGATCACAGTTACGGCGGTCAAGATAATCAAAAATTTTTTAAAATCATGACTCTTTTGCTCTATTCTATTAGCATAACTAATCCAGTCATTATGGCTTGTTCTCCACCTGACCCACTGTCTCGACGTGATGGTCATTTTCCTTCATGAACATCAGCTTCTCAAAGTTGGTGTATGACAGGGTGGCTCTCTCAGCCTTCAACATGTTGAAAATATGCTTACGATAACGTATGTAGAGCTACACTGCCAATGAACATTTCAAGTGAAGCATACACAATGAGGTCAAGGACTTAAGAACAGCGTGCCGCGTAATGTACATTTTCAAATAACAAAGCATCTGCTGTGGCTATCCAGAACAATCGCACAGAGGCATATTTATTCATTTAATCGGAGTGAAAAAGGCAAGATAAACGTTTGACCACTAAAAGCTAAAACTTTATTTAATTTACAGGCAAAAAAAAATTGGCAGACTTAAAGTTAGCAGAACTTAATATAGCGGAAGCTACAACTCCAGAACAAATGCAAAAGAAAAATCGAGATGGCAATTGGCTAACGCAGGTTCACCAGAAAATGGCCATTAAACTTTGTGTGGGTAACAGTGCAGTCTTTCCATGAGTGTTGTCACAATGCAGATCAACAACATCACACAGAATAACTGACCTTGAGTTGCAATGAAAGCCGCCGGCTTCATGTAGCCCTGTTGCACATGCACCGACATTATTTCTTGCAAAATTTCAAATTCATGCTTGAGAATAAATTTTATTCAGTCTTAAACATCTGCTGTTTAACATGCATATAGCTTTGTCACAAAGTGGTGCAGCAAAAATTAACAATTTGACAATGATTCTGCTATGACAAACTGCACAGTGTGTAAATGTGATACCGTTACAATGATTATGGTAAAGAATGAATAATGGGCTTACATCAATATAGTTGGCATTAATGTAATCTGATGCGTCATCACCAGCATCTTGTAGAACAACACGAGAATGATCATCTGTACAGCAGCAGTTAACAACATTGTGCACTTGAAAATGCCATATTCTTTCTTTTTGACTTAACCATGACAATTATGAACATTAAAGGTTGGTTGAAGCACTTTCACTTTCAGATCATGTCGGGTCTGTATGTTTCAGCCACACAGGTCCAACATGCAACTAAGTGAAGCAAAAAAAACTTGTGTAACTTCAGACATATGACAAAGCTGTGTATGGATAAGCACATGAAACAAGTAATATCCTCAATAATGATGGACAAGATGATAACCCTGCTCTCATGCAGCAAACTGCCTTCAACCTATGCCCATAATAGTTTACTCAAGCTGCTATAATTTTCTCGGTTACTTAATGTGTACAGACAGCTTAAATCCACACAATGGATGGATAAAGGACTGCCAGTAGGCTATTATTTCGGTGCAAGTATATTTGATTGATTGACTGATTGAATAAGCTTTTACGTCCCACCCGATACTAAACAGGTTATTTCGCAGATGTTCTTCCCAGCCAATCTCTTGGCATAGTACTGAAGAAACTAAACGTAACACAACAAAAGCAAACAAGAACAAAGTAGTCTAAGCTAAAACAGAAAAAAACACAAAAATGCTAAACCTGAACAAACACACAAAAACTAAACTTAAATCTTACAACTTTTAACTGGCCTAATATCCAGGATTAGGCGAGGATCTCTGGAGCAGGTTTTGCATGCTGGATGCCATTGCTCAGATGATGTCTACTGGAAGGGAGGGTGAGCAAGTATATCTGACAGAATGGAATATTTGCATTGTATTAGCATACACCATCAGTTTCTCATTTTGCTGAAGTTTACTGAAGCAAATATGTGCACAACAATGCAAAGCATCCATTAACATGTGACATCACTGATCCTGCATCATGCAAAAGCACCAAACAATTCTGACACTCTCATCCTTGTGTAACGACACACACACGCATGGGCACAAACGTCACACCTGCACCCTGGCCTGGTCACAACTAACTTATATCTAAATGAAGCTACCTGTAACAGTTAACTAATTACACTGCCCATAAAGAAAATAAAAAAACTGACATGCCACTATGTTTCCGTAGCGGTTTTTATTTCTGTTCTGTGGCTGCTTTGCTATTTCACACTTGTACTGTAGTCCATACGGAATGTCCTGCAAAAAACAGCAGAAAAGAAGCATCAGAAAGAACCATAATCAATATTTCATTCACACTCAAAATCAAACAATGTATGGATTTCACACAGATATTCTCTTTCATAAAATGTTTTACTGATAGTTGATAAATCATTGATCTATAATAGGTAAACCCTGAATAATGCACAATAATGGCACGAATAACGTAAATCTGACATTATAGTAACTTTGCTTTAAAAAACATGCCCATAAGTAACTATTAAAATGTGGTATAACTCATGGAAAATTGTAAGAACTTAAAGACCATCAGATCAAATTTGCAGGCAAGTAAGTCTGACCAATACTTCATTCTTGGACACGCAGTGGACTCAAGACAATGGCGACAGCCTCACATACATCATGAAATTGAATGATGAAATACAATAGATAACATACTGACACTAAACTGTCTCAAGTTATATCTGAGAAACGATTCATTGGGCAAACCTCATATTCAGCTTTCAGGTCGCGACAGCCAATGGTCTTCTGATGTGTCAAGTATGTCCAAAGATCATCTACCGGTATTGGCCGGTGCAACCGCGAAGACTTCTGTGGTGTCTGCAGCCGGGAGCAAAGCGGCAGAGTTTCCGCACGACTTTCACTGATGTCATCAACGTCATCAGCTTCACTGCCTGGCAAGCACTCTACCATCAACAACCATCAGCTGATATCATGCTCCCGTCACCGCTGAAACAGGAAATAAAAAGAATTTCAACACTGTGCACCACTGTCAAGGACTCTGATGTGCTTACATGTAAGACAGGATTCTTTCTCTATCAATGGAGCAGTTTTGCTAAATGTTCTCTTTTCATATCACTAATGACTATAAAGAAACAACTGTAACAGAACGTGGGTCACCCGGAAGAGAGTGCATTACCTTAACAAGAAGATCTATTAACTCCAAACAATGACTGATCGATTGATTCAGTTAAGATTTTACATCCCACTCCATATAGGTCATTTTGGAGACGTTCTTGCCAGCAAATCTGTTGGCATAGTAGTGAAGACACTAAACATAACACCACAAAAGCACAACAACAAAGGGATAAAATCGTCTAAGCTAAACCAGAAAATCACACAAAATGTGAAGCCCAAACAAATGCATAAAAACTAAACCTAAACCAACACTCATCTTTAAGAACTGAGTATCCGTCCTTGTGTATCATTTTGCACAACTGTCATATGCAACACAGCAAAGAACAGTCCTGATAATTTTTCCTCTTATCCTCCAGACAGTCATCATAGCTCGGATGATGTGTACTGGACGGAGAACTAGAAACAACTAGAAATGTGGGCCAATGCCCAACGTGATGGCCGTCCTGCTGAATATAGGTGGCGCCCTCGGTTCAACGCCGCAGTTTGGCTGACGTCCACTACTAGAGTGCCGTGCAGTAACGCTTCCAAGATGTGAAACCCGTTGAAATTACCTGGGGTGCACCAAACTAACGAAACGATCTCAGCCGCTGGTAGGCTGAAGTTCACCATATTGTGGGGACATGTCGAGAAGATGTTGCTGCTTAACAAGTTTTTTTTTCCGATTGTCGATATCTGCCTTAATTGTGAAGATACAGCCTGACAAAGTTGTGCGATAGTGCCCAGATGGCGATTTTTTGCATCATTTTTGCGTCCTGTATTTTCACACCTGCATTCTAAATTCGCACTAAGACCACACCATGTGTGGAAGTATGGTAGACATCCAACCTGCGACGACTGAGATTAGGCGAGGAATAAAAAAAAGAAGAAAAAGAAGAAGAAGATAGAAATTACAGGGCAAAAATATAATGGCCCCCCTATTACATAAGGCGGCCATAACTAGAACTTGGGCCACTGCCCAACGAAATGATGGCCGCCCTGCCGAATATAGGTGGCGACCTCTGTTCAATGCCACAAAGTTTGGCTGATGCCCACTACTAGAGTGTCGTGCAGTAGCGCTGCCAAGACGCAAAACCCGTTGAAATTAGCTGGGGTGCCCCAAACTCCCGAACCGATGTCAGCCACTAGTAGGCCCCGAAGTTCGCCATATTGTGAGGACATGTGGAGGAGATATTGCTGTTTAACAAGTTTTTTCTGTGTCGATACGTGCCTTAGTTGCGAAAAAAAGCCCAACAAAGTTGTGCTATGGTGCGCAGATCGCGAATTTTTGGTGATTTTTTTTGCGTCCTGTATTTTCAGCGAGCTGCGTGCAGAACATTTCAGACCTGCATCCTAAATTCGCACTAAGACTACACCACGTGTGGAAGTATGGTAGACATCCAATCTGCGACGGCTGAGATTAGGCGAGGAAAAAAAGAAAGAACTAGAATGTGGGCCAATGCCAAATGTGATGGCCGCCCTGCCGAATATAGGTGGCGCCCTCTGTTCAATGCCGCAAAGTTTAGCTAACACCCACTACTAGAGTGCCATGCAGTAAGGCTACCAAGACACGAAACCCGTTGAAATTAGCTGGGGTGCCCCAAACTAACGAACAGATCTCAGCCGCTAGTGGGCCGAAGTTCAACATATTGTAAGGACATGTGGGCGAGGTATTGCTGTTTAACAATTTTTTTTCCGATTGTGGATATGTGCCTTCGTTGCGAAGATATAGCCTGACAAAGTTGTGAGATGGTGTCCAGGTGGCGAATTTTTGGCAATTTTTGCGTCCTATATTTTCAGCAAGCTGCGTGCAGCATGTTTCAGACCTGCATCCTAAATTCGCATTAAAGCCTCACCATGTGTGGAAGTATGGTGGACATGCAATGTGCAACGGCTGAGAATAGGTGAGGAAAAAAAAGAAAGATAGAATAAACCACAGGACGAGAATATAATGTCCGCATCTGCTACGCAGGGCGGCCATAATGATGACAGACAACAGTGACAGGCAACAGAAATAACAATGTAGAACTATTAAGTGTCACTTACGTGTGTAATACTGTTACGTGTTGTATGCGTGTGTGCTCAGAAAATAGGCTCTGTCTAGGGTAAAATATTATTATAATGCAACAGTCAATGGCAAATAGCAAATACAGTAGCAACAATAA
>Ga0209259_1000333_pt1 | contig 13657 bp, 9 predicted proteins | sample WorMetGr2BELIZE1_FD_187417 | JGI IMG/M metagenome (GOLD analysis project Ga0209259, IMG submission 187417) | Marine gutless worms symbiont microbial communities from Max Planck institute for Marine Microbiology, Germany - Inanidrilus... ...
TTTTCAGCGAGCCGCGTGCAGCAGGTTTCAGACCTGCATCTTAAATTCGCACTAAGGCCACACCATGTGTGGAAGTATGGCAGACATCCAATCTGCGGCGGCTGAGATTAGGCGAGGAAAAAAAGAAGAAGAAAGAACAAACCACAGCATGAAAATATATTATATGGTCTGCCCTATTCCATAGGGCAACCATAAACTAGCTGAAACTGTCGTCGATAGTTTAGAGTCTGAGATAGTAACATATATTCAACGTGCAGAGAAACAACTGAACCAAGAAATGCACATTCAGGCCATTGGGATCGTTTCTGAAGCTTTGTGCTGTATTATTTTTGGTCAAAGTTGCATGCTCTGCATCATGCTGCGTCGAAAAATGTGCATTCCGGAAAAAGTCATTAAACTGTTGCATGGACCTCTTTTGCACGTGGGTAAAACTTTAAGAGATTTGCAAATTTTGGGCTGTGAATTGCACCAAAATGCGTCCGGACCCGCTGGGGGAGCTATAGCGCCCCCAGGCCTCCGTAGCCGGTATTAGGGGAGGGAAGGGATGAAAAGGATAGAGAAGGGAGGCGAAGGAAGGGGAAGGAGAGGGGAGACAGGAGGGACGGGGAGAGGAAAAGGAGGAGATGGGAGAGAAGAGGATATGCTTCATGGCTCGGAGGATGGACGCCCCTGCAAACATCCTGTTTGCCACAGTAATGATTTCCCTTGTCTTTCTGTTTGATCTCTTCGTCATGCGCATGCTGTCGGAACATTGGACAGATTTTAACGATCTATGAAGCGTCTGACATTTCAGCACCTGGCTTTTTGAGGCTCTTTGATATTCCTCCCGTTTAGGTTGACAAATCCCCCCTCCAAAACGTGTCGTGAATAGCCCCAGAGCTCCTCGCTGCAGGGCACAGTGGAAAGCCGGATAACAGATAAGCTTACAGTTAACGGGCAAAGCTGCCACTCTCGTCGAGTAACCAGACACGTGCGCGTAGCGGACGTCCAGTTGACACGTGTCAGTGCTGCTGCAGCGGTCATTAGGCGCAAATTCGTCGAGGTAATGACGAAGATTTCTGCAGCGCAACGAACCGCAACGAATCCTACTCCGCTAGCAGATCACTTGAAATCAAAGCCGTGCCAAGCTGGTAAGGATCCCAGGCCAGATAGGAGATGTTCTCGGTTTGAAATCGCTCATTAAGAATTTTTACCGCGCGACGCTATGCTAGCGTCCGTCTGTCCGTTTGCGTGGCGTTGTATGCCGAGCTCTTTGTGCTAAAACCATGGGTATATAACTTATGGGTTTTGGGTTGTGTTGGTATACCATTCTCCACCGTCCACGACCCAGCAAAAATTGGTTCACGGCCAAGTGACCATTATTTTCGTAGTGTCTGTCTGTTTGTCTGTCCGTTTGTTTGTGCAGAGTTTTTCTCAGCCGTCTTCGATCCGATTTGGATCAAACTAGGACACATGTTACATGTCCGGGTCTAGTTGTGTCCCGTAGAATATAGGGGCTCTGCGACTCCTGGGGGCTGGGTGACCCCCAAAAAACTTCAGGCGGGACTTAAAGGCGACGTAGGACTTTAATTGATGGCTACTTGGAAAGCCCGTTTCCGACTGCATGTTTGCTGTAATTAAAATGGAGTTATCTGGCAAATCAGTGTATGGCCCTGTGTTAAAGGCCACGCAGCTCTCTGCGCATGCGCAAATCACGCCAGCCCGGAACGTTGCCGTAATCTTTTACCATGATCTTTCTCGACGGCCACGATATCCCGTTAACCGGTTCAAATTTGGCAATCTGACAGCATTTAGGGCAATTTTTAGCCATATTTTCACTGCGCATGCGCAGGAACGGCCATTTATGAACTTCCGGTTAAAGTTCTGGCATCATCATTCGATTCCTTGATCCCGATTTCCTTATAGGGCACGCTATTTCGGCGATACAATGACGTTTTCTGTTGATTTTTGCATTGGATAAGCTGAATGTCCGCCATATTTCTACTTCCGCTCTAGTTGACCTACTGACCTAGAAAGTGTGTCACGTGATGCGCACATCGCGGTGCCATTTTCCACCAAGTTTGAAGTTGATACGACCATCCGATGCCTCGTTATAGCGTTATTGCTGCTGATACGTTACGTGACATTGTGACGTTGACCTTTGACCTTTTGACTTTGGTCAGTGGTCATACATGGCGGGTCACGTGGTCAGCCCCTCCACCAAGTTTGAAGATCCTACGGCTATCCGTTCTTGAGTTATGAGTTCTGACATCTCCCATAGGATACCAATGACAGGAGACTGCAGGTCAATTGGAGGCAAGATTTCAGGGGGAAGTGGTCGTCCCCCTACCAATATATTGATACCACTCGAAAGGCAATTGAATGCTCTACAACTTTGCCGCTGACGGTTTTTATATAATGAAACTTTGCAGCAGACTTTTCGTCCTTCATTGTCGAAGTCGTCCAAAATACGACACCTCTATGCACTTTGATCCCCATTTTGATGAAGTTAGAGGCGGCGTAGAACCTTGGTGGTTGGCTCGTTGGAAAGCCCGTGCCGAGTTCTTGTTAAGCGTAATTAAACTTCTTTTTCTATCGCTTGCGGTTGAGGCGCTACAAGGCAAAACGTGTCAAAACGCGCAGCCTTCAGGAATAATGCGAGCATTGCGCGCGCTGTAAAAACCTACCGGCGATGTTTTTATACCGCATGAAAGGGCAATCCTTCTAGTTTTCTGATGCCAAAGATCTCGGCGAAATTCCAACGGGGTCACCCCCAACGGGGGCGCCAAATAGAGGTGGGGTAGGTTAAAACGGCGATTTTCGACCAATACCTGGCTATATCTCACAAACGGTGCAAAATAGAGACATAGTTGGAACGCTAATAGGAACTCATATATATGTGCTCTATCGATTGATGCTATTTTCGGTGACCTTGAGTGACCCCAAACCACCCCGTTTTCGACATTTTGTATCGCCTTTCATATCAATTTTGATGTTGCTGCTGCAAGCATTCTTTAAAACGCCATTTGTGAATTATATAGGCCTATCGCCCATAGTAATATTCCACTGCAAGGCCACGCACACTCGACGCTTTTTACGAATTTTAACGAATTTTAAGGATTTGGTAAAATCGGCCATTTTTTCGAATTTAAAAATAAAGGTTACGAATTCTCGATCTATGAAGATTACTAAGACTTCTCTGTGATCTATTGTGAACTGCAGTTGTGAACAGTCATAAGCACACTTACACGAGCAGTTCTTGTAAGTGAATTAGGGTCGTCTGTGATATAGCCATATTTGTGCTGAAAAGGGACGTTAAACTCCAACTAACTAACTAAGTGAATTAGGGACAGTGTGTGTTTTTCTTCAGTAGGTGTGCTTACCGTACGTTCATGTTTTACTGCTGATACGTTTGATCATGCTGCGACCTTGACCTTTGACCCTTTCATCTTGAATGCTAATAGTGTATCGCATGTCATGTGATCGAACCATTTACAAAATTTGAGCGAAATAGAAAAATACACCACAGAGTTATTGCGATGTAAATGTGTCCACATTAGGGACTGTCTACCATGTTTAGATTTGATTGAAAGTGCATTTTGTGGACGAATAATAATGCACCAACCTACCAAATTTCAACATAATCGGCCAGCGTGGAATCGCCACATTGAAAAAGACAAACACTCAACTGCAAGTTGTGTAATGATCCCGCTGATAATAAATGATCCCGCTAGTAATAACTGATCCCCACCGCAGTAGTCGCTAGGTGGCGCACGCGCACGCAACAGCCAATCAGCGAACTCCAGGCTGCAGCTCGCCCTATATAAACACCAGACACAGTCAGAATGGTTCAAGCGATGCATGTTGCGTGTCGAGCTCGGAAACAGAGCTCGGAACCATACGAGCTCCCGGAGCTTAAGGGAGCTCATTCGGGAGCTCGTCAAATTAAATAACTATAAGCCCAGCGGTATTATACGAGCCAGAGCTAGCGCCGCTCTAGGTAACTGGCGCGCAAGGTCATTAGTGGCCACTAGACGGAGCTGGAGGAAGAGCTATATTGTATGTACATATAGGAAGCCCCATATAGCAAGCTCATCTTCGAGCGGCTCCCTGTCGACTACGAGCTCAGCTAGTCAGCTCAGTTCCGAGCGCAGCTCCCAGCACGAACATTTGCGAGCAGCTCCCGTCGACTACGAGCAGCTCCCCGTCCACTACGAGTTCAGCTACGAGCAATACAAGCCGCTCGTCATCATCTACTAGCAGCTACGAGCGACCGTTCCCCTTGCTTCTGCTAATCCATCGCCTGGCAGAGCTCACGATCCACCATGGGGAATTTGGTCTCGCACAGTGCTGACGAGCCGGACAACCGAAGAGCACCTACCAGCACTGCCGAGCTCCCCACGGAAAGAGATAATGATGCCGCTCCCGCGCTAGGGGCCAGACCTAATCAAGAGCGCGAGCCCGCGGCACGTCACAATGGCGCCCAACGTGGGGCAACGGCGGCAAATACTGACGGAGCTCCCGTCTATGCCTTGCATATAGCACACAGCCCGATGGAGAATGCCGAGCTCCTGCCTCACTACGACGGCAGTCCGAGCCTCTTCGATACACCAGAGACAGCCGCTCGCTCCTCAGACTCAGCATATGTAAGCCGGCCGATGGAACCGGACGCAGCTCAGTGGACGGTGCTCCCTCCATCTGAATATCAGACTCCGAGCAGAGGTGCGAGCTCGAGCACCTCGGCGCCGAGCCCAACGACCCAGCAAGCAGACAAGTCAAAGCAGCTGACAAGGAAGGACAGACGAGCATCACCGTCTGCCCGAGCGTCTCACAGGGAGCAACATCGAGGTCGCACGAGTCAATGAAGCGGGTACGACGGCAAGAAGGCCGCCGCTCCCCGAGGGAATGCTCAGTCAATACAGTCGCTAGAGCGAAGCCGAGCCCGTTTCAAGAGCAGCGGTACGTCAAAAGGGACTCGAGTACAGCTCCGATGGAACGACCTAGATGACATGCTCACTGAGACAAAAGGCTCATCAATCGATGAGGAGCAGGGAGCTCGCTTTCCCCGAGAGAGCAGTTGTGGCTCCCGCTCCCGCTCCCGCTCGAGAGAGCTCGTCTTCCTCCTCGTCCGAGAGCAGTATTCACGAGCATACGAGACCTAAGCATACTGTGAAGCCTCCCAAGTATGACGGAACTGGCTCGTTCGAGTCATTTCTCGCTCAGTTCCAGAACTGCGCCTCGTACAACAAGTGGTCCAAGAGGAAGCAGCTCGTGTACCTTTGGAGCTCCCTAGAGAAGAGCGCAGGTCAAGTCCTCTGGGATTACAGCGCAGAAACAACCGGGTCCCTGTCGAAGATGATAAAGGTATTGAAGGTATGCTTTGACGAGGCGAGCCAGTCCGACAAATACAGACTCAAGCTAAAGAGCCGCAGACGCCGGCCAAACGAGACGCTCCGAAACCCCCATTCTGACATCCGACAACTCGCCGCTCTTGCTCTTCCCGAGCTCGATCACGGAGCTCGCGAAACAATGGCATGCTACTACTTCATTGACACAGTGGACGATCCTAACTTCGCTCTCAAAGTTCGCGAGCGCTCACCAAAAGACCTTGACTCGGCATTACGAGTCGCTCTCCAGCTGGATGTATGGTATAGGGATGTCGAGCAGAGCAGCCGAAGGGAGCGCAAGGCTCGGGAAATAACGGAGCCAGAAAAGAAGGACAAGCAGACAAACGTGCTCAAGAAACAAGTCGCCGAGCCACAGAAGCAGCTTACGGAGCTGCAGAAAAAAGACCAGATAACTGTGCTCAGCAGGCGAGTCGCCGAGCTCGAAGCTCAACTGACCGAGGCAAAGAGCTCCACAGCGACCGCTCCTGCTCCCGCTCACGCTCCCGCTCGTAACACCGCTCCACCAGGAGCGACTGGACAGCGAGCGACGGAGCACATTACGCCAAGTGAAGGCACCTATTCGGGATGCGGAGCTCCCGGACATCGGCTCTGAGCCTGCCCGGAGGTCTCCAATGCTGAGAAAAGAAAGCATGACAGACGCAAGATCTGCCCGATTGTCGAGCACTCCCGTCCCGTATGCATTATCGTCACGTAGAAAGGAAGACCGACACCAGCGCTCGTCGATACCGGTTGCGATGTGACCATCGCAGGGAGCGCGCTCGCAAAGAAGCACCATTGGAAGATACGGCCTACTGAGCTTCAATCCGTCAAGGCTGCCAACAACGAGCACATGCTCATCGAGGGAGTCGCTAGCGTTTCGTTCGCGATAGGCAAACGGAGCGTACGGCATGAGATACACATAACGCCCGATCTGAACGTGCTCATCCTCGGGGGCGACTCGATGGCTAAGCAGGGAAAGCTCACATGGGACTATGCAAACGAGCAAGTCCATTTCGGAGACGGCAACGAGTGGATCGCTCTTCACCGCGAGCTCCCTGTGGGTTGCAGACGAGTCATAGTCGAGACCAGCAACGTGCTCCCGCCTAGACAGGACACAGAAGTGACCGTTCGTATTACTCGGGAACGACGCGGAGCTGCTCCCTATGAAGGAATCACTGAAGCTCTTAAGGTGCCGAATCTGAGCCACGTATATACGGGAAGGAGCGTTCTACCCGCTTTGTTTACCGAGCAACGAGTCCGAGTCATCAATACTGACACTCGCGAGCAAGTTCTCCGGAAGGGAGCACGGCTCGGCAAGATAGAAAGAGCTGAGGTCATCGACACGAACAACGAGCTTTCGTCGAGGGAGCCCCTAGCTCCCGAAGTCGACGTAGTCCAGCAAATGATGAGCAGTCTCCGGAAAGAGCTGACTAAAGAGCAGCAAGGAGCGGTTAAGGAGCTCCTTGACGAACAGCTCCATCTTCTCCAAAGGGGAGTACGACATCGGTCGAACGCCGTATATAGAGTATCGCATCGAAGTCGCCCTATCAGACAAGCTCTCAGGAGACACCCGTTCAAGTATCTGGACATTATTGACGAGCACGTCGAGCAAATGAAGGCTCACAGTATTATTGAGCCGGCAGCGAGCCCATGGGCGAGCAACGTCGTGCTCGTGCGCAAGAAAGATAACTCGCTCCGATTCTGCATTGACTACAGGCAGCTCAACCGAGTCACCGTATGAGACAGCTATCCGTTACCGCTCATTGACAACTGTCTGAACGCTCTGCAAGGCTTGTGCTGGTTCAGTACATTGGACCTCCGAGCCGGCTACTACAACATCCGATAGCTCAGAGCGACCGAGACAAGACAGCCTTCGTACCGCGAGCAGGTTGCCACCGCTTCACGGCCATGCCCTTCGGTTTAACCGGAGTTCTGTCCGTATTCCAGCGGCTCATGGATTTCGTCCTATGCGGGCTCTCCTACATGACTTGCTTGGTCTACCTTGACAACATTATAATATTTGGCAGGAGCTTTGACGAGCAGCTAGCTCGCCTACGAGAAGTTTTCAACCGAATCCGCTCGGCAAACCTCAAGTTGAAACGGACAAGTGCTCTCTCTTTCGACGGAGCGTTTCTCTCCTTGGATACGTTGTGCCCGAGTACGGCATCTCGATGCAATCGGAGAAGGTCCGAGCAATACGGGATTGGCTGCCGTGCGAGACGCTGACGGAGCTACGAGCGTTCCTTGGAACTTGCGGCTATTATCGCCGATTCGTGAGGGACTACTCTATGATAGCAGCTCCCTTGTACGCTCTCACAAGAAGGAAGCCAAGTATGAATGGACAGCTGAGTGTCAACGAGCATTTGAAGTTCTCAAGCTCCGGCTCATGTACGAACCCATTCTTGCTTTGCCGATGGACACAGGGACCTATAATCTCGACTGTGATGCGAGCAACTACGACTTGGGAGCCGTATTCTCCCAGGAGCAATACGGAATCGAGAAGGTAATCGCCTACTCGTCACGGACAATGAGCAAGCCCGAGCTACGCTATGACACGACTCGGAAAGAGCTCCTTGCTATCGTGAACGGGCTCAAGCAGTTTCGCCAGTATCCAACCAGACGACACTTCATCATCCGCACTGACCACGCTGCTCTGTCCTGGCTACGAAGGACTCCCGAGACGATGCCACAGCTCGCTCGCTGGCTCACCTTTATCGAAGAATTCGATTACGAGGTAGTACACAGAGACGGTAGAAAGCATTCAAATGCTGACGGGCTCAGTAGAAGAGCTGGATCGCTCGCAGTGAGCTACGAAGCAGCGAGTGAATCTGACAGCGACAGTACTAGTAGCGAGCAACTGGCTATGGTATTCCAATATGCTGTTACCGAGCAAGACGAAGCTATTAGCTGCGAGCAGTTCGAGTTCAGGGAGCAGATGCCGAGCGCGAGACCTGTTCGGGAGCCTGATAAGGAGCAAGCCAAAACTGAACTAGAGACTTCGGTAATGGAGAGTCTCGCCGTTCGTCAGCAATCTGATCCAGAGATAGGGAAGCTCGTCCAATTGCGCCTTCAGTCTCAGAAGCAACCAGCGCTTCTCTGCTCGCAACCGTGTCAGAGAGCGCTAAAAGACTATATAACCAATGGGAGCGCTTGGAAGTACGAGAGGGCTCGTACGACGAAGAGCCGAAGGAAAGCCTGGCGAGCAACCTTATTCGCAGCTATCGTTCCCCGTCAGTCAGTCCAACACGTGCTCCGCTCTTGTCACGAAGGAGGGACGAGAGGACACTTTGGCATACAACGCACGCTCGACCAAGTCAAACGACGAATTTTTGCTGGCTCTCCTGGAAGGAAGACACGATCCGCTTCTGTAAGCGATGCGACCCCTGCAATGAATATCACCCAGGGAAGCTGCGATGCTCGGGACCGCTACAGCCTGTTATCGCTGGTGCTCCCTACGAGCGGTGGTATATCGATCTGACCGGACCACACCCGCGCTCCGAGCGAGGCCATACTAACATCCTCATATATGTGGATACCTTCACGAAGTGCGCACAAGCCTTTCCGCTCCGCTCCAAGGAAGCCGAGCCAATTGCTAAAGTGCTCGTCGAGCAAGTTTTGTCGTTTTGGGAGCCCAGTATCATTGCTCAGCGATCAAGGGAAGGAAGTGGATGGAAACATAATGAAGCACGTATGTCGGATGCTCGGCATCGACAAGCTCCGTACATCACCACACAAGCCGTCGACAAATCAAGTGGAAAGGCTTCATCGCTCCATCAGCGCAATCTTAGGGAAGACCGTAACGAGCCACCGGAAAGACTGGGGCACTCGTCTTAGCTTCGCGATGAGCGCATATCGAGCGATCCGCCACGAGTCGACAGGATATACGCCCAACACGCTCACTCTTGGAACAGAAGTGAGAGCTCCCGCAGGCATAACGTACGGCTCCCCGAACGAGTCCTCAAGCGAGACCTACGACGACTACGTAGAGAGCATGAGGCAGCGGATGAAAATTGCTTATGAACAGACGCGAGCCGCTCTTCGGAGAGCGGCCGAGCGCAACACAAGGCATTGCGGCATACGGGTACGAGCCAAACAGTACAAGAAAGGCCAGTCGGTATACTACTACAATCCTCGCAAATTTGTCGGACGCCAAGACAAATAGGAGCGGAAGTATACTGGCCCCTTCGTTATTGTCGACACGCCGTCTCCAGTGACTGTACAGCTCCAACGAAGCAAGGGAGCTAAGACCATGACGGTCCATATCGACAAGGTAAAACCGTTCTTGAGTAAAGTTCGAAAGACTCGCCGACGAGCCGAGCTCCGTCGTCAGAGAGCTCCCTGAAAGAGCTGATGAAGAAACATTAGTAAAGGCGCCCAATACTGAACCTGCTGTCGAGCAAGTGAGCGCCAAATCGGCAAACACCGAGCTCCTTGACATGCCCGAGCTTGAAGAAGAGAGCGCTCTGTGTATAAATATTGACTATGAGGTGGATAGTGCTCGTCCAGCAGAAAGGCCAAAACGAGAGGTGCGTGCACCGAAATATTTAGAAGAATATGTACGACTAGTTCCAGCCAATGGGCAAGGGAGCTATTAGAAAGGAGCGCCGTATATTATTGCAATGAGCAGTAATCGATATACGAGCTGAATACGACAGACGAGCAGAGCTCGTAGAGAGGAAAACAATGTGTTTCCATTGCTAGGGAGCAACAGTAATAATACGCAGGGAGCGTATGAAGTCTACAGCAAACCAGCAAAGTCCGATAATGAATACGACCTATAAAGAGAAAGGGCTCGGAAAGCTGTTGTCATTGGCAACGGTCCGAGCACGCGCTGCTGCGTACTGCGGGTCGGCGAGTGGGAAGAGCCGAGCGCCTGACAGCACCGACCGTGCACACCGATGGCTGCAGCCGTGCGGGCTACTCGGACGAGTATAAGACGGGAGCAGGGAGCTGCCCTTGACATTTATGTTGCGACTACCGAGCTAGTCAGACCTTCTCATCGAATGCCGATAGTCAAGATTACGGCTCCTAACTTCGTAAGGAGCCGTCGAGCGACGAGCAAATGAGAACCTCAAACAAGCAATGAGAGCTGCCAAACCGGGAGTTCTGCTCGCATCTCCTGCGAGCGCTCCCGCTGAATCAGACTGAAGAAGATAACAAGAGTCAAGCATCAACGTCAGAAGCCGAGCGTCACGACAGCAGCGAGTTCGCGTGAGGATCCGTAGAAGGTCCGAGCTCGTTGCCGACCTCAACAGCTCCCGACCGCTCAACAGCTCCCGGATCATCAGTAGCTTAGGTTATAGCCGTGGTGATTGCTGGCGGTAGTAGATACGCCCAGTGAGATGAATTCACGACGAGGAATTGTATTATGTTTTAGCTTTCTGTCTATCTTTGTAATTTTAACGAGCTGTAATTAAGTCTGCCTATTGAACATTGTACGAGCCTCGGCTCCCTACTGCATAACTGTATATTACTGTATTAGCTTACATGTTTTACGAGCGACACCCATGTGGAAGACCTGGAGGATTCTAGGAAAAGGTCGTGCTCCCTCCAGCGAAAAAGATGGTGTTCGCAATAAAGAAAAAAGTGCACGCAGCCTCGAGCACCTAAATTGTGGCCGGTAAATTCTTTTTGAAAGGTCATTCAAGTCACCTAAGTTCTTAGGGAGCCATGCTATGAGCACGTCGTAGTTAAGAGCTCCATTATCGAGGACGACAAAATATCTCGGTAAGAGAGAGTGTAATGATCCCGCTCATAATAAATGATCCCGCTAGTAATAACTGATCCCGCCGCAGTAGTCGCTAGGTGGCGTACGCACACGCAACAGCCAATCAGCGCCCTCCAAGCCGTAGCTCGCCCTATATAAACACCAGACTCAGTCAGAAGCGTTCAGAATGGTTCTCGCGACGCATGTTGTGTGTCGAGCTCGGAAAGAGACCTCGGAAGCATAGGAGCGATAGCTCGCCTCGACGTCCCGGAGCTTAAGGGAGCTGATTAGCTAATGAGCTCGGGAGCTCGTAAAATTAAATAACTATAAGCCCAGCGGTATTAGGCCAGCCAGAGCTAGCGCCGCTCTAGGTAACTGGCGCGCAAGGTCATTAGTGGCCACTAGAGTCAGCTGGAGGAAGAGCTATATTGTATGTACATATAGGGAGCCCCATTTAGCAAGCTTATCTCCGAGCAGCTCCCTGTCGACTACAAGCTCAGCTAGTCAGCTCAGTTGCGAGCGCAGCTCCCAGCACGAGCATTTACGAGCAGCTCGCGTCGACTACGAGCAGCTCCTTGTCCACTACGAATTCAGCTACGAGCAATACGAGCCGCTCCTCATCATCTACTAGCAGCTACGAGCGACCGCTCCCCTTGCTTCTGCTAATCCATCGCCTGACAGAGCTCACGATCCACCATGGGGAATCTGGTCTCGCACAGTGCTGACCAGCCGGACGTGGGGAGCTCAGCAGTACCTACCAGTACTGCTGAGCTCCCCACGTAAAGTAATAATGATGCCGCTCTCGCGGTAGGGGCGAAACCTAATCAAGAGCATGAGCCCGCGGCACGTCACAGTTGTTCCGTTGACAAGTGCTGCAGAAAATCTAACCCTAACCCTGGCCGTCGAATATTTTGGGCTCAATCCGTGCAGTCACAACAGTTGCAAAACCACGCGAAATATTTTGTTTTTGTGAAATAAGCAATACACGATTTTTGGGCGACCGTGTGTGTGCATTGGATCATTTTGTGCCGTTTTGGACATCTTTCCGTTGTTCTGTCGCCTTTTTGACACTCGACGTTTTTGTTTGTCGCCATTTTAGTCTGTTGCCGTTTTGGTGTCGCCGTTTTGACTTTAGCCGTTTTGGTCAGTCGCCGTTTTGACCATAGACCCTGTCGGTGCTAAAGTCAACAGTCCCAACGTGGAAGTTTATATGTATATATATAAGAAGTAAAGGTCCCACTAAGACGAAATGTCCACCTAACGTTGGTGTATAATACTAGGCTCGTCCCGCTATGAATACCACTATATATCTATGCATATATGTGATTGAAGTCCCACTATGAATACTTGTTTCATCGGTGTATGAAACTGCCGTATATCAATAATGCGTTAATAGTAACAAAGGTATCATACCGTTAAACTCCAACCAACCATCCAAAGATATCACGCACATGTACACTAACAACTTACTTCATAGTGGATCCACGTAAACAATGGGTCATATATGTCGTAAGTTTTAATTTTTGCCAACGTGTAGGTATTTCTTCACCCATAACATTTTTGATAATGTCCCACTACTGTCGGTGCTTTGTTCTTCACCCATAACATGCAAGGTGGCGCGGTAGTGTAACGGTAGAGCGTCGGACTTGTGATCAGTAGGTCGCGGGTTCGAATCCTACTCGAGACAACGCTGCGTAACAACCTTAGGCAAGTTGTTTACACCTATGTGCCTCTGTCACCATGTGCGTGATATCTTTGGTTGGTTGGAGTTTAACGGTGTGATACCTTTTAATTTTTGCCAACGTGTAGGTATTTCTTCACCCATAACATGCAAGGTGGCGCGGTAGTGTAACGGTAGAGCGTCGGACTTGTGATCAGTAGGTCGCGGGTTCGAATCCTACTCGAGACAACGCTGCGTAACAACCTTAGGCAAGTTGTTTACACCTATGTGCCTCTGTCACCATGTGCGTGATATCTTTGGTTGGTTGGAGTTTAACGGTGTGATACCTTTTAATTTTTGCCAACGTGTAGGTATTTCTTCACCCATAACATGCAAGGTGGCGCGGTAGTGTAACGGTAGAGCGTCGGACTTGTGATCAGTAGGTCGCGGGTTCGAATCCTACTCGAGACAACGCTGCGTAACAACCTTAGGCAAGTTGTTTACACCTATGTGCCTCTGTCACCAAGCAGTATAACTTGGTACCGGCCAAAGGGCGGTGATGCTCTGCGGCTGGGGAGGTAACCGCAGGCCTGGCGGAAAGTAATGGCAGCCTACCGCCGGGTGGATGACTTACGGTCACCTGCGGGCTGACTGCCTGTACACCGGGATCAGCTCCGGGCCCAACGCTCGGTATCGAGTATGGGAAGCCTTTACCTTTACTGTCGGTGCTAAAGTCAACAGTCCCAACATGGAGGTGTATATATATATGTATATATATATAAAGGTGGCTCGGTAGTCGAGTGGCTAAGGCGTTGGACTTGCAACCCGCAGGTTGCGAGTTCAATTCCCAGCCGCGACGCTGTCGAGTAACAACCTTAGGCAAGTTGTTTACACCTATGTGCCTCTGTCACCAAGCAGTATAAC
>Ga0209259_1000334_pt1 | contig 13644 bp, 10 predicted proteins | sample WorMetGr2BELIZE1_FD_187417 | JGI IMG/M metagenome (GOLD analysis project Ga0209259, IMG submission 187417) | Marine gutless worms symbiont microbial communities from Max Planck institute for Marine Microbiology, Germany - Inanidrilus... ...
CGCATATGTTGTAATATACGTCTATAACGCTGATTTATATCGTTTTTGCGGCACAGAAATACTCAGAAGCCAAGAGGACCTAATACAAACCATTTCCGAATATGCAAATGTATGCTTACTCAAAAGTAGTTCAAGTGAACGCATTGTTCTCTTACATGATGTTGAAGATATACTGCATTTGTCGTAATATTTACATCTGTTAGATGCTTATTTGCGACGACGTAATTGTTTTAAATTTATTTACTTGGGGAGGGGGCAAGCCCCTTTCCCAGACCCGGCCCCCGAAATTATTACGACATTAATGAATGTTTACGCGAAATCTTGTAAAGAGCAGTTCAACCTTGAAAAATATATCGCCTAAAATAAACATTTATGATAAATGAAGTTATGTATCGGTCATTAAACTGATGAATGGCAGAGATATAACCGATTGAAATTTGGTGCGTTACGCAAGTGAATTTGACAGCTCTTCAAACCAGACATGCGGTCACGTGACTGATGTACAATAAATAAGTACACTCGAATGAAAATAGCTGTGGTAACGATAACTATGAACTGCAGTGTATAACTGCTAAGGGTTCAAAATATGATCGTCGTGGGCATCGGTGGCAAAAGTAAGGTTTCACAAATAAGTTGCATTTTAGATAGCACATGCAATAAGAATTTTGATGGAGAATTTGGAGAACTTTAATGGTAAAATTTAGTAGTTTTAACTAACTAAGCAGTTAATTGAATTTTAGCACATACCGCACATCATCGAGCGTACTGTTACATTTCCACAACTAGGCTAATAGTTCAGATGTATTCCTACGCGGAGTGGTATCCTACACTATATATGGGGTGCACATTGGCGCCACCTGACGAATACTGTTGAACTGTCTGTCTGTGGCGGCGATGCAGTCTTATGTCAAATTACTTTGACCACTTGTTATTATTATTATGCATATGCATGAGTAAAAATCTTACAGATATCTCTTAGTAGTACTGGTACAGTGATGTGTAAGTGATTGATGGGGACTAAAGTTCAAACCGATTCGAGTACTGAATTCGGATAGAATCTGATCTCGATAGATCGGATTCGAATCGAATTGGCGGCTGGATCGAATCCTTTTTTGACCGTTCAGATTCGCACAACTCTAGACCGCGCGGTCGACTTTAACGAGTGTGTTACAGCATTTACAACCGGCAGAGCGTGTATGCTGGGTAGCGACACCAAAGGTGGCTATTGTTTAGTACGGTGCAGATGCATCGCACTCGGTGATTGGTTGACCCCGTTATCGTCCGGTGTCCAGTAAACCATGCTGGCTGCAGACGTATGTGATTGACAGCCGAAAGCAGTAGTGTTGGCACGATATGGCCCTAAGTGAAAACGATACGATACGATCGATATCACTCAAAATATCGCGATACGATACGATGCAATACAATGCATAAACGCAACGTCAAATTTAACGCACGGGCGTCAGTTCGTCAATGAACGTCTGCTGCGGCTGTAAGCGTGGCCGGTACAGCAGGACGACGATCGCAGCGAAACAGCCGACATGGGCACGTGCGCAGACGATCTCAAACGGTCGGTGATCGGCAATGTCAACCGGCGACAACGCGATATCGGCACCGGCGAGAATGGCGACGCTGCCGTGGTTGACCGACAGATTGTCAACTGTACGCGGTCGCGCACGATCGACGACGTTGTAAGCAGCGCCACATAAGCAAACAAGTGCAGCGCAATCAGCATCTTGCCAGGTTTCCGTTAGACAGAGCAGATCAACAGAGCGGTGACGACCGGTAATACTAATACCCCGTTTACAGGATACAACCGGTTGTCAAATGGGTTGTACAACCGTCTGACAACAGGTTGTATCATGTAAACGGGGCTTAAAGGCCTATTCAGAGTGCGCACGTCAACGTGACATGTGTGAACGCACGCACGTCGACGCACGTCACCGCACACTGATGGATACATATAATATATGCAGATGTTATGTATTAATGTTATATGTTAATGATATTCACCGTCATTATTTACATCATCAAAATTTAAATTAAACACGTGATTATTTCCAACCTGATGATTGGATGCTACTACTGCGGCAACGGACGTTGACGCGCGTCATGGTGCGTTATAACTGCGTCAAAATGATGCTCGGCAACGCGCGGCAACGTGCGCATTGTGAATGCAACGGTGCTTTACATACGTTTGATTAGAGCGGCAACGCGCGTCAACGAGCGTTAACGGACGTTGCCGTGCGTTAACGCGCATCAACGTGGGCAGTGTGAATGGGCCTTGAAGACATCAGGTGACGCGGGTGACGGGTGTAGTTGGTCGTTGCCTGCTGCCATCATGAGATCCTTTCACACCACTGACTATTTACGGCCAGTCAGTCGCAACACTGAAGCTTTGATCTTCGCCGCGATTTTCATGGTTTCCGTTTTTCATTGTTTATTCGTTTCAGTATATTGCCTTATCACATTTAAGGAGTTGTGCTGTAGATGCGTAATGGGATAGTTCAATTTGTATACTGAGTCCCTGCCACGTCAGCAATTTACGATGATTGGCGTTCAACGGAAGAGATTAAAGACAGCACGCTTGATATATGACTGCTTGGCGTCGCCCACCTCCAAGGCATTCCCCGAGTCTCGCCCGCGTCACCTGATGTCTTTAGCGCTGCCCGTCATGACACAGTTCGACAACATCGTCGTACTTGTTCAATAGCGAGCGTATATTCAGACAGCCGAAAACGATCTCGGAGACTGCATTACGACTGCGGTCAGTGGACGCCGCCGTGTGTTCTATTAACTGACCGTGATCAGCTGTCGGTGCGTGGAAGCACGTCACGTGATGAAACTCCCTTTGCGCGGGCGCCAAAGTTTAAATACAAAAATAGTTTCTCACGGTTCGTGTTATAGTGACATCAGTAGGCTGTAACGCGAGGAGTTCCTCTGCAGTGCAGTGTACGTGATCATACATGTGTTTAATTCCTCTGTTCATAGTCGTATTACATTTAAAATAATAACTTTCTGCCGAATATAACGATAAAGCCTTATAGGCCTAAACTCGTGTCAATACTCATTCAAACATTTTGATGCAACTAATGTAAAACACACTAGGACTGACTTAACGCCGGCAGTCCGGCATGCGTTCACTGGCGACGGGGAGGGCGCTTCTGCAAAGCAGTTTGCTGGACAAAGTGTCACTTCACACGTTCGGCGGTTTCGTTCCTTGAATGAAGCAGCCGGCCGCGCGCCGCGTACAGCGACGCTAATTGCCGACGACCGGCAGTTAGCGTCGCCGTAGCGGCGCGGCCGGCTGCTTCATTCAAGGAACGCTAATTGCCGGTCGTCGGCAGCGATTAGCGCGAATCGTTGTTATGACTGACTAGGGTAGTGCGTGGTATCGTTTTCTTCGGTGGAGAATTATCGCGATAACGATACGACACGATACGACGCTAATATCGCGATATTCGATACGATACGATATATCGTGCCAACACTAGAAAGCAGCCAATGTCAGCCGCTGACAGCGGAGTTGTGTGCACCACACCATTTGTGCAGTGTTTTACACTTTCGTTTGCTAATGAGCGTATATTTTCTGACGGTCCGTGGAAGGTCACTGTCGGTATCAGATTGGTACTGGATCGGCGATTCGGAGGTGGCCGATTTTACTGGATTGGTCCGATCTAATTTTGGCTGGATCGTTCGACCCTTAATGGGGACTGTATCTATTACAGAGCCTTAAGTTGCGTGAAAGTAAATTGTTAAAAATAATCAGAGGTTAGATAACAAGTGATTTTAACTGAAAATAACTGCACTTGGTGCAACTGGGCCCGAGTAGACAAAAATTAACTTAAAGTAATGCGGTTATTACTAATTGATGGACAGCTGTGAAGATTATACACAGTGCTGCATTTTTGATGCTCGAGTAACGTTTTGACAACAGTGACTTTAGCTTTGCATCGTGTAGCAAGTATGTTGCAGTAACAGACTAGATTCACAGCTGTGTTGCACATTGATGTTGCTGGTGTGAATGAGAGACGATAGGAAGAAAGCTCGTGCTTGATAGGAAGAGGGCTGGTGGTTGATCGTAGGAAGATAGCTTGTGGTTGATGTCGGGAAGAGAGCTGGTGGTTGATGGTAGGAAGAGAGCTGGTGATTGATGTTAGGAAGAGAGCTTGTGGTTGACAGTAGGAAGAGAGCTGGTGGTTGATGATGGGAAGAGAGGTTGTGGTTGATGGTAGGAAGAGAGCTCGTGGTTGACAGTAGGAAGAGAGCTGGTGGTTGATGATGAGAAGAGAGGTTGTGGTTGATGGTAGGAAGAGAGCTCGAGGTTGATGTTAAGAAGAGAGCTTGTGGTTGATGATGGGAAGAGAGCTGGTGGTTGATGGTAGGAAGAGAGCTTGTGGTTGATAGTAGGAAGAGAGCTCGTGGTTGATGGTAGGAAGGAAGCTTGTGGTTGATGATGAGAAGAGAGCTTGTGGTTGATGGTAGGAAGAAAGCTCGTGGTTGATAGTCGACGTTGTCTTCTGTGTTGCAGGTATGAGAGTCTTTGTGCATGGCTGTGCAGCAACTCCTCTCACACTGCTCGATGCTCTGGCAAAGCATGGACTTGCGGCGAGGTTGAAAGATGTCGAGTTGATTCACATCCACACAGAAGGCCCAGCTGTCTGCGTGGAGCCAGAGTATGACGGTGCAGTATTGTACTGATCATTGTTGCTTCTTATCAATCTGCTTCTCTTTTGCTTTGTTCTGTCTTGTCTAGTATACAGTTAAGCTTCTGAGTCCTTGTTATGTTCGTTGTGCACTTCGTGTATTGTAGGTATATTTCGGTCCAACTCCCTGTTCATTGGTTCTAATGTTCGTGGTTCAGTCAATGAAGGTCGTGCTGACTTCACTCCCATCTTCCTCAGTGAGGTTCCGCTATTATTTCGACGCAAGATATTGAACCTAGATGTTGCGTTGATTCAAGTGAGTCCTCCTGACAATCATGGCTTCTGCACACTTGGTCCGAGTGTCGACACAACTCGTGCTGCTATTCAGAATGCCAAGTTCATTGTTGGTATGTCTGTCTGTCTCCGTGTTTGTCTGTTTGTTGGGGGAGAGGAAGAAACATTGTGTTTACTGAAAGACGGCAGCCAAAAACATTTCTTTAATTGTCAATATTTTGTTTTTAATGACTTCGCATTCATTCTCCAATTCAAATATGACAGACACCTGTTTAGTGGTCTCTTTTCCAGGACAACCTTGGTAAGACAGGACCAGAGAGGTTAAGCCAGTCTGGATTTTAGTGAAGCAAGAGATGATGAGGTGGCAGTTGCATCAGCTGGACCTTATGCAAATCATATGCACTTCGCTCCAGACTGACAACTATGCCAGCACTTCATTGCTCAATTTTGACGGGCCGGATGCTCTTCCTAATGCCAAACCAACAGTGTCAGATCGTTGAATAATGAGAAAATTCTTTGGTATCTTTCTATATATGTTATCCTTTATAACTGGCCACTTTTGTATGTGTGTACTTTGCGCAGAAACATATTATTTTCAAATTTAATTCTTGGCTCAGTCGTCAACAACTATGTTGTTTATTACAGGGACAAGAGTTCTGTAGAAATTCTACCTGAGTCTTCTTTTCTTCTTATACTGCCCAGTGGCGACGCGAGGGTGTTTGCCGCCCGGGGCAAACGTCTGTGTTGCCGCCCTCACCCCCGCAATAAGATCTACAATTGATATTGTGATGGTTACAACGATGGCATTGGCACTGTGAGCAGTACGCTAAGTTGGGTGTAGTTACGTAATGCAGTGGAACTTCGGTTGATCAGTTGCAACCATAGATATATAAACAATGGATGGAGCACCTCCTATTGGTCAGCGGTTAGGCGTTGAAGTCGAATACAGGCCTACCGACGAAGGTCAAGGTCGAGATGGCTGATATTTGACGCTCAGACAGATGTTTGTTTACATTTTTGAACTGAATGCAAATACAGTAAAAACGTTAAATTTTTCAAGTTAAGGCTGATACGCACTACCGTACATACTGCTCGTACATGTACAAGTAGTGCGTATCAGCCCTTAAGTTGCATACAACTGGTTAAGTTGTTGCTAAAGTATAATATCGTTACGATATGTTTATGTTCACTTTTTCTGTGGCGATCAACCGATACATAGAGTGTATGCAAATGAGTCCGGTTGCCGCTTGTGATTGGTCAGTGGCCGGCAAAAGTCATGTTCGATTTGACCTTGACATTGACATGCTCACCTAGCCACGGCTACAACTTAATGACGTCATGCTATCTCTAGTGTATTTTTAGTATTACCTCAGTGGTTGCAACTGCCAGAAAAACTGCTGCTCTCATTTTTGTACTTGACGTGTGAGAGCATTCAGTTAATGTTATATAGTGAGTAATGTACCTGATGCCAGGCTTTATTGCTTTTTGTCCACAGTATTGTTTGTTTGTTTGTGTTGTAGTATAGATCATATTTTTCTTGAAATTACTGCATTATTCACGGCTCTTGATGCATCCCAGTACACTGGGGTTGGCAAGAAATATCAGAAACAAATCCGTTCACTTTTTTGTAGAACAGGCTCAAATGGGACACCATTTGCTAAGTACAGGATAGATTAAGTCGCAAATGACGGCTTTTGCACTTTTAACATTTTGTGAATTTAACCATCTGCTAGACTGATCCCTTCAAAATAAACTGCCGCATGTGGGTCCCGGGGTTGTAAGTAAGTGGGTAAGTGACTAAGTAAGTAAGTAAGTGACAAATTTATGAAGCGCCGAAATAAGACAAGGCCCTCTCAGTTTCCAGGCCAGATATTGTAAGAGGCGACTAAACCTGGCTTTAGTTTTTTTTTGCATTTATTTTGTGTTGTAATACATTTCTTTTGATTGGTGAATGTGTCCTTTTGTTGTGTTAGGTTTAGTTTTTCCATAGGAAGCCAAGAGGTTGGCTTGGGGAACGTCTCCAAAATGATCTGTTTTGTGTTGAGTGGACGTAAAGCCTTGAACTCAGTCAATCAGTCAAGCAAAGTGAACTAAAGTCAGTAAATCTAAAACTAAAGAGATTGTTTTTCGTTGCCCTCGCCTTCGTAGGCATGTTGTCCTTCTGCCGTTACCTGGTATTGATCAAGCAGTTTCTGCCAAAATTTCAGGAGTGACCTCTTTTGCCCTGTCCCCTTCTCGTCACGTGACATCAGTACTGACTCAACCAGCGAGTTTACCTTCTGTCTCAGCTTAAATATCAGAACCTATACTTTTGATATAGTCTTTGAGTCTCTCATCCTGTCTAAGATAATATCCTGCACTTCCTGCCACCCTGTGTGGTCTCCGATGTAATGCGCCCTTGATTCATTTGTTGATTTTGGCACACTATATGTATATATTGTTTGATTGTTTACTTGGCTTCCCCCACTTTCTTTTTTCTGTGCTTACTTATTTTTCCTTACTTATTTATGCTGTAGCCCGGGTGTGTATGGTGTGTTTGCTGTAGCCCAGGTAAACCCCAACATGCCACGTACGTTTGGTGACGGTGTGATCCACAAGTCTCACTTTGACGCCCTCGTTGAGGTGGATCATGCTCTGCCGGAGATTCACAACTCAACTGCCACGGACGAGGAAGAGAGGATTGGCAAGTTTGTAGCAGACAACCTCGTCATGGACGGAGCTACCATACAAATGGGTCTCTTGTCATTTCTGGCATCTGTGTGTCTCTGTGTGTGTGTGTGTGTGTGTCCATATGTCTGTGTAGATTTGTCAGGTTATTAGCTGGATTATTCAACTATCACAGAGGCATATTGTGACGCTCTAAGCTAGTTGTTAACTGGTGCATAACTGCACAAAATTGCTTTTGAAAACCTTACATTGGGTGAATGAGCTTGAAGGTAGCTCATGGTCATCAGAAATGGTGCCGTTCAATATCCATCACTTCACGTTAGTGGTCTGTAGTTGCAGTCTCTCTGCCTTGCACCGTTTCTGAGATGTTACCACTTTAGCAGTGTACGTGACTGCTTGTATGAGGCAGCACGTGCCTCCAGTTCATGTAACCTGGCCAATGTGTGCTGTCTGTTCCGAGGTTTGGGGTTTAGGAAGGTTTCATACAGCTGAAGTGACCTTGAACTAGTGATGTGGTGGAGGCATTTTTTTCCGAGGCCAAGACATTAAGGACTTTCAGCAAGGCTGGACCACGGCAGTGCCACTCTTTCTGGAATCCTGCAGTATTTGCTGAGGTGGCTCCAGTCGGTGATTAATTCGGCTGCCCGACTGGTGTTTTCTTCGTCGAGGTACGACCACATCACTCCGCTCCTCCGTCAGTTGCACTGGCTCAAGGCTGCGGAGCGAATTGATTTCAAGCTTGCTGTCCTTGTATACAAGTGCCTACATGGAGCAGCACCCTCGTACCTTGCTGATGAACTCTGCCCGTCGGCGGATCTCAGCCCACGACGTCGCCTTTGTTCAGCGCCATCTTCATAACTGGTCGTCTGCCGTACGCATCTGTAAACCATCGTCGACAGAGCTTTTCCTGTCGCCGCCGCACACGTGTGGAACAGTCTGCCGCAGCACGTGACATCCGCTTTCTTTGAGTCTATTTTTCGCAGACGTCTGAAGACTCATCTCTTCCAGCGCTGCTTTCCTTGACTGTTTGTGTCGTGCCTGAGCAGTGACTTTTGTCATTTTCAGACCTACTAATCATTCGTGTTACTTACTTATTAACTTCCTCTTAGTCTTCTATAGTCAGTTATGTCTCTATCTTATATCGTTTTTGAGATATAATGAGATATTGGTTGAAAATCACCTATTTTAGCATATCTGACGTGTATTTGGCACCCCCCATGGGGGTCACCACACTGGAGTTTTGCCAAGGTCTTTGGCGCCAGAAAACTAGATTCCGCAGGCTATTGTGTGGCAGTGCTTGCTTGATAATATCTTTAGGCCATATTGGTAGAACTCTGACAGACAGACACACAGCCATGGCATTTATTGCGCTAGTTTAGTATTGTGTCGTGAAAAATAGTGAAGGAATTTTTGTGGAATTTGTGTAGGAAACCAGCCTTGGATTGACAAACAGTTGATTATATTTGACTGATAAAGTGGAATGTTTTTGGCGTAGTCTTGTTGTGGGGATTGGTGCAGTTCACATGTGGTTTTGTGATGTCTGCAGGCATTGGTTCAATTCCAGACGCAGTGCTTCGTAAGCTGACGAACCATCGCGACCTTGGCATTCACTCAGAGATGTTCAGTGATGGTATAATCAACCTTGTTGAGCTCGGTGTTGTCACGAATGCTCGCAAAGTGATTCAGACGGGAAAGATTGTCGGAGGATTTGCATTCGGCACACGAGCGTTGTATGATTTCATGAACAACAACCCTTTTGTTGGTGAGTAAGCCATGCATTCACTGCCTAGAATTGTCACTGTGACACATCATGGTCAGTGGTCACTGTGACACATCATGGTCAACTGTCACTGTGACACATCATGGTCAACTGTCACTGTGACACATCATGGTCAACTGTCACTGTGACACATCATGGTCAACTGTCACTGTGACACACCATGGTCAACTGTCACTGTGACACATCATGGTCAACTGTCACTGTGACACATCATGGTCAACTGTCACTGTGACACATCATGGTCAACTGTCACTGTGACACATCATGGTCAACTGTCACTGTCAATGCTGTTAACTGTCGCTGTGGTTAACTGTCACTGTGACAAGTCGTCATCAACTGTCACTGTGACATGTCATGGTCAACTGTCACTGTGACACGTCATGGTCATTTGTCACTGTGACGTGTCATGGTCATCTGTCACTGTGACACGTCATGGTCAGTGGTCACTGTGACATGTCATGGTCAGCTGTCACTGTGACACACCATGGTCAACTGTCACTGTGACACGTCCTGGTCAACTGTCACTGTGACGCATCATGGTCAGATGTCACTGTGACACACCATGGTCAACTGTCACTGTGACACGTTGTGGTCAACTGTCACTGTGACACATCCGCAGCTGAAGTCACATGTGATGAGTTAGCTAAACAGCAGTTGTCAGTAGTGTTTGTTGTGACTTTTCCAGCTGCCAGTGTTGTGGGTGTTTTGATGGTGTGATGGAATAGACTCATCCGTGTGAATATGAATGCCGTGCACACTAACTACAAACAGAAATTATTGCATGAATTGTCATTGGCTGCTGAAGTGTAGTTAAGTTGTATTTGAGTGGCTTGATCACCTGCTCATTGAGTGTGAAGTGAGTGGATCTCCAGAACTTTGATCCGCTGTGATTCCCCATTCTGTTTTTCATATGCATAGATGTAGTGATTGGGCAGTTAGACTGATTTCTAATTAATTAGAACTAGATTGCTGTATTGTGTGGAATGCCCACAATACAGTATTCAGCTCGAAGCGCTCGGCTATCTGTGTAAATGCCAAAGATGACAAGTGGCGAAAGTAATTTGACGTATGGCGCATTGCCGCCGCAGATGTATTGTTCAGTCATGTTCACCCACCAGGTGGCGGCAATGTGTCCTCCCAAAAACACAAACTGAAACAAAATGTGAAGAACACGGTTGCTAACGTCATCGCTGCGTTGCTAACCACAATGCTTGTGGAGGTCAATGACCCAGGTTCTCATTGTTTTATTGAATGAGGTATCTGTCATGGCCTGATGACGCCATCAGGCCACACCCAATGAGACCGTCATATAGTTTCATCAATGGTGCCAGATGGGCGTCAGATGGACATCGTGGCAGATTTTGGAGTACATTTTGTGTATGGAGTCTAATGGCCGGGGGAATAAGTTTGAGTTGATACCAACAGTAAAAATGGAAACTAGACATCCCTTAGAGAGCTATTTTGATAACAAATTTCCATCGGTCTGTAATGATTGTGGGGTTATGGTGGCCACTGGCCTGAAGTCGCAAGATTTGGAAAAAGTGTCCGATTTTTGCGTTCTTTTTAAAACGACCTTTTACAGGAAAATTTTCAAAATTCTGTTGCAACAGAATTCATCACAATACCGATCAACATGTTATGTTCAAATTTCATGACATTTGGCCAATGGGAAATCCGTAAAATCGTGGGTTACTTACCTGAAAAGAAAACAAAATTTCGCCTGGTTCTCCAGCTCTTGCTACTGTGCAGATTGCACCCAAAATCTGCCAGGCCCAGCCCCAGACAGTGTACTTAGACTGCTCTAGATTTCATCCAAATGGGTTCACTTTCGGCTGAGTTATACCTGAATGCATGAACACTGTTAAAACTGGCCGTAAAGTGGATCCAGTATTCAGCTGAAGCCTAGCTCCGAGCCAAATAATTAGTAATGAAAAAATTCTGATTAATTAGGATTAGAATTAGATTTTGTGAATGTAATTAATTAGAATTAGAATTAGTTACCAAAAATTCTGATTAATTAGAATTCGAATTAGATTTTTGAAATGCTAATTACTTAGCAATTAGAATTAGCAGCAGTCAGGGTTTTTAATGCTTATTAATTAGTAGTTAGAATTAGCTGCAGTTATTCCTTCAGTGCTTTGACGCTGTTGGTTGGGTGGCAGGAAGGGCATCCGGCCTGTAAAAACTGAATGGTGAGGTCAGGGTTTTTTTAATGCTTATTGGCGTGGTATCTCTCTGGAGCGAGGTGCAAATGATTTGCATATGGTCCAGCTGATGCCACTGCCACCCCATCATCTCTTGCTGCAGTGAAATCCAGAATGGTTTACCTTTCTGGTGCCGGCTTACCCAGGTTGTCCTGGAAAAAGGCCGTTAAATCGATGTGTTAGTAGTAGTAGCAGTAATAGTAGTAGTAGTATTAGCAGCAGTCAAAAAACAGCTTGAACAATTATATGTGTAGAAGTATAACTGTCATACAGCACTGGTAACAGTACAGTAGAAGTTACTTAAACATTTTCTGCTATTTAGCAAACAATATTTAAATGCAGTAGTTAAGCTCAGTCCTGTTTCTGTTTCCAATTAATTACGAACATTTTGTTGAAAACCAAAGGACTGTTGTGTCTGATGGTTGCAAAGTTATGATACTTTAAACTTTGTGCAATGTTTTTGGAACATCCTGTAGTTCCAAATGCTTTTGATCTTTACAAGAACGTTTTTGCATCAGGGCAGGCCATATATATTTTCATCCTGTGGTTTGTTCTTCTTCTGTTTTTTCCTCGCCTAATCTTAGCAGTCGGAGATTGGATGTCTACCATACTTCCACACATGGTGTGGCCTTAGTGCAAGTTTAGAATGCAGGTCTGAAACGTGCTGTGCGCGGCTCGCTGAAAATACAGGACGCAAAATATCGCCAAAAAGTCGCCATCTGGGCACCATCCCACAATTTTGTCGGGCTATATCTTTGCAACTAAGGCATGTATCGACAATCGGAAAAAAATCTTGTTAAGCAGCAATATCTTCTTTACATGTCCCCACAATGTGATGAACTTCGGCCCACTAGCGGCTGAGATCGTTCTGTTAGTTTGGGGAACCCCTGCAAATTTCAACGGACTTCGCGTCTTGGCAGCATTACTGCACGGCACTCTAGTAGTGGGCGTCAGCCAAACTTTGCGGTGTTGAACAGAGGGCGCCACCTATATTTGGCAGGGTGGCAATCACGTTGGGCATTGGCCCACATTTCTAGTTATTCACAGAGTACTTGCACTGTGTATTTATGCTTATTTAGCCAGTCTTATGTAGTGTGCAGTTTGTTGCTGCGACGCACGTGTATGCTGGATATTCCTGTTAACATTGTGTTTTCACTGTTGTTGTTGCTAGCCAATGAGATGCGTTGTTGCATATAACGTCCACTTGAGTCTCCGCTGGGCTGAGTTCTACTTGTGTGGCCGCTGTTTACGGCTCATTTGGGTGGAGTATTACGACATGTGCTTGGTTGCGTGACAGTTTTGAGTGGAGTTGATGCAGTTAGACGTGAGGTCTGTGCTCTGAGTACGAGACGTGACTGTGTGTGTGCGCGTGTGTAGTCATGTGTGACATCAGTTTTGTGAATCAGATTCATATAATCAATCAGAACCCACGAGTTACTGCCATCAACTCTTGTATTGAAGTTGATCTCACGGGACAAGTGTGTGCTGACTCCATAGGCACTCGCATGTACTCAGGTATGTCTGTCTGTCTGTCTGTCTGTATCTGTGTGTGTATGTGTGTGCTTGTGTGTAGTCATGTGTGACATCAGTTTTGTCAATCAAGCTCATATAATCAATCAGAACCCGCGAGTGACAGCCATCAACTCTTGTATTGAAGTTGATCTCACAGGACAAGTGTGTGCTGACTCCATAGGCACTCGCATGTACTCTGGTATGTCTCTCTGTTGGCATTCACTTGTGACTGAGAGTCCACACGAGACGTTGAGCTGTCGTTGTTCAGTTCATTCTGACTGTTGCTCATGCGTAACTTGTTCTCATTCTAGTCAGCTGTGGGCGTGCATATGCCGCATGATTGTTTACAAATATGCTATCGATAGTTTGTAGTTTTTAGATAGACTTATTGAAGCGCTGGACTGGTTGTTGACAGGTGTGGGAGGACAGATAGACTTCGTGAAGCGCTGGACTGGTTGTTGACAGGTGTGGGAGGACAGATAGACTTAATGAAGTGCTGGACTGGTTGTTGACAGGTGTGGGAGGACAGATGGGCTGGTTG
>Ga0209259_1000337_pt1 | contig 13566 bp, 6 predicted proteins | sample WorMetGr2BELIZE1_FD_187417 | JGI IMG/M metagenome (GOLD analysis project Ga0209259, IMG submission 187417) | Marine gutless worms symbiont microbial communities from Max Planck institute for Marine Microbiology, Germany - Inanidrilus... ...
CAGCTAGACAAAGCTGTGCAATGGTGCCAAAATGGCAATTTTTACATCCTGTATTTTCAGCGAGCCGCGTGCAGCACATTTCAGACATGCATTCTAAATTTGCACTAAGGCCACACCATGTGTGGAAGTATGGCAGACATCCAATCTCTGACTGCTGAGATTAGGCGAGGAAAAAAAGAAGGAAGAAGAAAGATATAAATCTTTCGGGCAAAAATATAATGGCCTGCCCTATTCCACAGGGCGGCCATAACTATCACATAATGCACACACACATGCCTATTAGCTGCAGGCGTCATCTAAATGGAATTCTTATCAGTGGAAAAGTGGAAAAACTTATCAGCGGAATTTCGCCAACAATTACGTATAGCTCGGCCGCACTAAGAGAGATGTAAAGTAAAAATAAAACATCAAAACGTATGCTAGTCGCAATACGACGCACTGGGCCAGTACCCGGGTGGCATTGGGGCCGAAGCTGTATACAAAACAAAATTATGCAGTCCGTTCAATGTACATGACGCATGTACTCAGTCACACAAACATTACGCATATGTTAAGACAGAGTTCAGTAAGCAAGTTACTGATTGTTCATGCCAACCGGTGCTGTGTAGAAACAGATTATGGTCACATCTACAAAAACACAACAAACTTTGGCTCAGTATAGACATACAGTCAACACATCTTTAGACCTAATTCTTTACCACAGCACTTGGCTTTATCATTAGTCTGGACCCAGGCTGATACCAAAACTTATGATCAGTTCAGCACCAAGAACCACCTCAGACTAACATGACAGCTACCAGTTGCACCCTAACCCTACCACCACAACCGTTTTACGGCCCTTTTTCCGGGACCACCTGGGTGAGCTGGTGCCGGAAGAGAACTTCTGGACTTTATAGTGCAACGGAAAATTAACAGAAACAGACACACCGACCATCCGACTGGGCGTCACTCCATCCGGACTAACCAGTGCCCACCTCCACCATCCCCAATATTTTTACAGGCCAGATGCCCTTCCTGACACACAACCAACTACTCATCCTAAAACCTAACCAGTCTGCCACGTTTACGACATCAACTGTTTGGCATAGAATACCCAACATATTTAGTTTTTAGCGAACGTGAACTCACGTTCACGTTCGCTATATGCTATCGCCCATCTGTCTGTCTGTCGCCTGTAACGTTCGTGCGCCCTACTCAGGCGGTTCAAATTTTTGGCAATATTTCTACGGCATTAGGTACCTTGGCCAACTGTTGACATCCACTGAAAATTTTACGGAGATCGTCCCAGGGGAACCCCTCCGCCGGGGGAGTTAAACACAAGAGGGGTAGGCAAATATAGCAATTTTGGACGTATCGACGGCTATATCTCAGAAATGATGCAAGATAGGAGGTAAGTTACTACTAAGCACTAATAGAAAATCGTATATAAGCTTTCGATTGGTACCAAAATCAGTGACCTTGAATTGCCTTGAACGGCGTAATGGCCGTTATTTTGCGTTATTTCAGCGAATTCGGGTAGCTTCCGGGGCGCACTGCGTAAAAGTTTACGTTCGCTATCTCATCTCCTGATGAGTTCTTGTTACAGTTGGTAACCTGGTTCTCAATCAGTTGCTGGACTGACAGTAAGTTTCTGACATCACTGCAGACAATCGTTAGGGACTACGGAACTAACAGTAGTCATTTTTGATGAAAATCAAATTACAAGTAAAATCTGGTATAATTGCTGAAAGCATAAACCAGAAACACACACACCCACACACACACACACACATGCATGCACGCACACATACATACCAGTCATTACATATATATTCATCTTTGTTTCATCAAAGAGGCAGCAGTTAACAGTAAGAAAAATATAAGAAACTAGAATGTGGGCCGATGCCCAACGTGATGGCCGCCCAGCCAAATATAGGTGGCACCCTCTGCGAAAGTTCCGTAATTCCATTCCTTGTACCATGCTGCGAAGTCTGGCTGACACCCACTGCTGGAGTGACGTCCAGTAACGCTGCCAATATAGGAGAATGCAAGACTTGGACGCAAAGCAAATTTTGCACTTGGCAAAATTCTGTTATGGGGCAACAGCCCCCCAAAATTCACATATATAGTGTATCAGCCCAGGAGACGGCAAACATCCTGCAAAGTTTGGTTGACCTCAACTGAGCGATGTCGGTGCAGTAACGAAGCCAAGATATGAAGCCCGTTGAATCTGCCGGGGTGCCCCAAACCCACCAACCAATCTCAGCCATTAGTGGGCCGACGTTCACCATATTGTGAACACATGTGGAGGAGATATTGCTGTTTAACGAGTTTTTTTCCAATTGTCAATACGTGCCGTAGTTGCAAAGATATAGATAGCCCAACAAAGTTGTGTGCAGACAGCGATTTTTTGCGTCCTATATTTACAGCGAGCCGCACGCACACATTTCAGACCTGCACTCTAAATTCGCACTAAGGCAAACTATCATATACAGTCATGTGTGAAAGTATGATAGATATCCAATCTGCGACCGCTGAGAATAGGTGAGGAAAAAAGAAAGAAGAAGAAAGAAAGCACAGCTGCAAAATATAATGTCCGCATCTGCTACGCAGGGCTGCCAGTTCCTCCACTGATCCCAAGAGGTGGCAGGTGTAAATGTTTTGTGAGTGGATGCACTTTTAAATGCTCACCACAGCACTCACTCAACGGACTTCATCTTCTCTTCATCCACAAGAGAAGGAACATCACTTCCTTCACATCGGCTTTCCGATGCCCGTATTTGGCGGTGGAATGTACACTTATTATTTATGATTATTACTATTACATATTTAACTGAAATATGCATCAAATGGTGGTGGCTTGACTTATTACCAAGCACTTATAGTGGTTCATGCACAGAATTTGGTCCAGTGTTTCCAGTGTTTGTGTCTGGACAATAATTTTTGAATGAGATGACCTCTGACCCAGGTATGTGGCCCACTGGTTCACCACGACCCTATCTAGGTCAATTTCGAAGGTTGAGCTTAGCAACATATTGTGTTTTGATAAACGACAGTCACTTGCTACAGGAATAAAGTACAACAATTCGTAACTGTGAACTCAGCATGGCCAACCGGCCATCCCTGTGTGAGTACCAGACCACAGTCACCACATGATGCATTAGCTGCCAGCAAACAGCAGCAGTCTGGCTGACAACATGAAAAACAATGACCAGCATCAATAAATAAACCACTGTGGCTAAGACAGGTCAAGACCTAAAACATCAGTAACATATACTGAGAACAGAAATGTGAAACGACACTTTGAATGAAAATAACACACCTACGTACACATATTCCGAGTGATAAGGGAAGATCACGCATCGCCGGCCGCCATGTGGTCATTTGTCGTGGCATTTAATGATGCGGCTGCTGCTTGACCCTGTTCTTTAACGATACGACCTATACAACGGTACACACACACATGCAATATACGTGAAACAAGGCACTATACTACACTAGAGTATATCCATACTACGTCTACGTTACACTTACATTGTACACTATGTCCTTTTCCTGAAGGATCAGTTACGTGCTGCCTTTCAGTTTTAATGAGAATCCTTTCTGGTTAATATAGACAAGTACATATGAAATTGTCTCCATCCACTGTGAGCTTTGCCATCATTGCTTAATCACATCCTCCACCTGCTTCCGACATGCCATAACAATGAGGTCGTGTTGTTAATTTCCATTTTCGCAATTTGGCAAATCAGCAACAGACAGAAACTGCACAGACAGCAGTATTGGGGATTGATTGACTGAGATGTGGTTTTACATCCCAATCGACACAAAATGCGTCATTTCGGAGATGTTCCCCAAGCCAATGTCTTGGCTTAGTATGGAAAAACTAAACCTAACACAACAAAAGCACATATTCACCAATCAAAATAAATGTCCTACAACACAAAATAAACACAAAAACTAAAGCCAGGTTTAGTCGCCTCCTGTGACATCTGGCCTGGAAACGGAGAAAGAGGGTCTATTCTGGTTTCCGCGATTGATAAATTTGTTACTTATTTACTTACTTAGACACTTACCCACTTACTTCCAGCCCCGGGACCCATATGGGGCAGTAGCACTGGTGAGCACAGTCCATGTTGGAACTTCGTGTTTCTTTTCAAGCATTAATTAGCCATATATGATCACGTGAGATATCTTTTTCTAGACTTCCTGGATAGCTCAAAATTTGATATTTTGATTGTCATTTTGGAACAAATAGCAGCAATACCAGAGTTTTTTTTGGCGAGAAGATTCTGAAACTTTTTCTGGACACAGTCTGAACCCATGTAGAAACCCAAGGCACCAATGCAGAATAGATGCTGATAACTTTTTTGCAAAATGGAACAACATAATAAGAATCATTTCAGTATTTTTTGTCCTGGATTTGGTGCAGAGTTTGGGTTCTGTGGGAAACAGTACCCATTAAGAAGCCTACAGTACACTGAAGGAACATATTTTAAACTAGATGACTTCTTAAAATCTGCAGCCTTGCCAACTCCTTGATAATGTAGATGTTAAATGCATTATTTCGTCCTCAACATAAACCATTTGCATAATTACTGTTACAACCAGAACCAGGCATACAGTGAGTACAAGCATTTGCTGACATTTCGCATTCGGCGCTATGTTGTCATAGCAACGAAACCTGTACACCAACTGCAAATCTGCCCAACAATGCAGAACTACAGGGCACATCTACTATTCCCCTAAGTCACATCCCGGTCTGTGCAGTAGTGTGGGAATGCGACAAGGGACAGGCAGACAGAGAGACACACAGACGGCCGTGACCAATATACATTTTTCCTCGGCTACGCCTCACGTGAAATGTAATAACTATCATCATTGCAATATGAATGATAAGCTGCAGTACATGCTCCTGCAGACTGCATCCAAAAACTTATCAGAAGTTACAGAGACAAAGACTAACTGAAATATGGATGCTCCATAGCCTCTCGCGCTGTTAGGCGCTCTTGATGGTTGTACTGTAGAAGTTTATCAAGAAAATCAATGGCTTCGGAACTGACAAGATGCTGGTTCTCGCTATGGATAAATCGTTCCCAGCGCTTCCGTGAATGCCTGCCAAATTGCACATGTACATCATTTACTTGCTTATTTACTTAAAACACCACAAACATAGAAAGAATGCAGTATTACAGTACCAAGTGCTTATCTGTAGGGATGAGACAAGGTTCAACTACAAACAGTGACAAACATTTGACATTTTTGGCAGATATAAAATTCAGACAAATTTTATCACGATTTTGAATACGGTTGTAATCGAGTCCCATGGGTCTCAATTCTCGAACTATTTTCTTGAATGCGGAAACGATTTTCTAAAATTCCACGAGAAAAAGCCAGAACAATAGAGGCCTGCTGCATGGTTAAAAGTCCACTTGTCGCGATACGCTTCTTATCGATTGCCGCTTACGTGTAATCACCCACGCTGCGGTCCGCGTACCAGAGTGCATTGCATAGTGTAGTGTGCACCCGGCTATAAGCTTACAAAGGACGTCTAATGGGCGGTGTAAAGTTAGTTGGTTCAGCTGGCCAACGCCTCTCTGGCGACTCGGCCGCGTCCCCAAGGCAATCCGGCTGCCTGGCTCAGCGCTGCCGCCAGTGGCGGGGTTTGCGAATCTGCCGGCGGGTGACGGACCCTTGAGGTACTCGGTGCTATTGCTTAGCAAGTCTTACAACAATGGTCCAAATCAAGACTTGAACGAGTCCCGGGATTTGTGCTTCGAGTTCCGAGAATGAGACGCAGGGAAAGACTTGGATGCAAAGTGAATTTTGCAGCTGGCAAAATTCCGTTAGGGGGCAAGAGCCCCCAAAAATGAATGTATATAGTGTACCAGCACAGGAGACGGCCAAACATCCTGCAAAGATTTGTTGACCTCCGTTGAGCGACATCGGTGCAGTAACAAAGCCAATACACGAAACTGGTTGAAATTGCTGAGGTGCCCCAAACTCACCAACAGATCTCAGCTGTTAGTGGGCCGAAGTTCACCATATTGTGGGGACATGTGGATTGTGGAGGAGATAATGCTCTTTAACAGATAATTTCCGATTGTCGATACACGCCTTAGTTAAAAGGCCTCAGCGTATGGATCCAGAGTAGGCTGGACCCTTGCCCGAAGGATACATACATACGTACATGCCTTAGTTGCGAAAATATAGCCAGACAAAGTTGTGCGATGGTGCCCAGACAGTGAATTTTTTGGCGATTTTTTGCATCTTGTATTTTCAGAAGCTGCGTGCAGCACATTTTGGACATGCATTCTAAATTCGCACTAAGGCCACATCATGTGTGGAAGTATGGTAGACATCCAATCTGTGACAACTGAGATTAGGCAAGGAAAAAAAGAAATTAACCACAGCTGCAAAATATAATGTCCGCATCTGCTACGCAGGGCGGCCATAGTAAATCTGAATTTGCATCTGCACACATGTCTGCATTCAAACAATACAGTTTTCAACGAGATTACATTGCTCTGATCAGCTGGCCTACCGGTACATTTCCACATATAACTAGTCACATATCTTTGTTTCTAATGCCAAACCAACATGTCATTAAAAGCAAAGAAGATAGTCTCAACAGCTGCTGCTATGACCATATACTTTTTATTAAATGACATTTGTTAATTTAATAAATCAGCCATAGAGCGAGTACAAGCACTTGCTGACATTTCGCGTTCACGCTATGTTGTCATAGCAACGAAACCCGTGCACCGATTGCAAATCCACTCAACACTGCACAACCCGGGGGGCACTCTCTACCATTCCCCCAACTTATATCTGGGTCCATGCAGTAGTGTGGGTATGCGGCGACGGATAGACAAACACACATACAGACACACAGACGTGTATGATCAATATACATTTCGCATTGTATATGACTCATGCGAAATGTAATTATACTGCGCCAAAGCAACAATGTAAAAGCATTGAATGTTATTATTCTTTATCATCATGATTCTGCACTCCCACAACATCCCATGCACAACATACGGGGCTCCTCTTGAGCACACGATCAATGATGGCCTACGCCTAAGCTGTTAATGGCCTTAGCAATGGGGCTCAAAGGTAGCATAAGGCGCCACATGATACCGTGCAATTCCTTTGGCTGAATACAGGACTTGAACCTTGGACTGTTTAGTAAAAACTTACCATGTATCAAAAAAATCTTTAAAAAATCTTTAAGTATGTATAACAGAGATGCAGCTAACCGGCCGAGAATACCGTTGAACCTGGGATCCAGGTCGATCTGAAACTTGTTGATATATTCAAACAGCTCGTCTGTGCCGAGCACTTTTGCTATCCTTACCAGCTGTCATGAAAAGCACATGCAAATATTTTCGTACAACTCAAGTGTTACAGTATGACTCACTGCAGTATGAGAGAACAGAATAGAATCACACAGCCTTGGGCACGGGCTCCACACCCTTACTGTAATGCCTAGGTCGACTCAGCCTTCCACTCTCCATGGGACAGTAAAATCAGTATCAGTTTTCAGACTGAGTAATAATAATAAATGGCGATGATGAATGTAGCAACCTACAGGCAGACTCACAGCCCACGTCTGTTGGCTTGGCTCGAGGGTTGGTGCTGAGGCTGCATTCATCAAATAAACCAGATGAACTTTTGCAATGGCTACGTTCACGACGAACACAACAATGAAATTGTATAAACAGTTCACTTAACTGCTAATCATCAAAGTGTGCACACATGCATGGACACATGCACACCATTTTAAAAGCCATTTATCTGGTTAAACCTTGGCTCACTAGTGGCCACTAATTTTTGTTCACCATTTATGCTCTTAATCACCAACTTCGTTGTAATGAAAACCTTTATTTCACTGTAACTGGTAGCACAGCAATGCATACAGTACAAGAAAGGCAAGAAAAAAATTAAATAATAAAAAAACTTAATTATGTTAAATGCAAATGCTCAGTTGTCACACAGTAAGCTACTTTGGTTTACCATATTACCACAATAACAATGTATACAATGTAATAGCCATTTTCAAGGCAGGGGCGTCTATCCCCCTAGCAAACTTACACGCAATTCCCCCAACCAGGAGAAGTTTTAAGGAGGGCCAGGGGTCGTTCCCCCCAGAGTCTGCCCCACATAGTCCCAAAACGAAGTTTTTGTTGAGTATAACTGGACATCTGCGGTGAAAATTATGTTGTTTTACTCGTAAATTATTTTCAAAATTAAATTTGCATTTTAAAAAAGTACTCCTCCCAAAATTGGTCGTGGCTTAGTTGCGCCATTGGTAGATGGGGATAGATGCCCCTGTTTCCAGGTAAACCTCGGTTGGCCAGTTACCCCTCAGTTTCCTCCACTCGTTCCAGAATAGAACCTTTGGAGATAAGTGGCAAAGATTCTGTACAGAATGGACGCCCTTCCTGTCACCCAACTAACAGCGTCAAAGTATTGACCCCAACAAGGGAACTGGCCTCATCCTCTCTTCATCCAACACCAGAATTCTGAGGGAAGAGGCTTTGCTTCCGTAACATTAAAGGCCATGAAAATGCTCGAGAAGAATAACCAAGCCGACCTGGTCGTAGTTGTCATGGCCATGGAAAAACGGCTCCTTGCGGAATATCATACTGGCAAACATGCACCCGAGACTCCACATGTCCAGCGAGTAGTCGTACATCTGAGAACAAAATGCACTGGCAATAAGTTAAACAGCGAGAAAATATACATGTCATCATCAACACTATCATTGTTTTGACTGCTACGGGGGAAAATTGGTGCACAATTCTGACCACTTAATGCCCTTCCGGAGTCTTAACTGGACCTGTCATCCTTCCTTAATCCACTACGCCTAAGCACTAGTGAACATAGCAAGATGCACTGCTGCAACAAATCATCGACTTAGGGCCCGTCTGGCGTGCAAGCGGCTAAACAAATTTGTTCAGCGGCTAACTAGGCTGAGCAACCAGAGGCGACCGCTGAGTAACTTGCGCTGCCAGCGGCTGGACAGCCAACTCAGCGCAATCGGGAGACGCTTTGTTGGCTAACCACGCCCACAAAATGACGCGACTTACAGACGGAATGCGTATTTTCTTTACATTACAGCGAAACACTTAACATCCAAGGTATATTACAGTGTTTGAAATACAAAGTGAATATCTTCGACAAGTACGACAAACACTGACACAATTAGACATGAAAAAAACTACAAAACTAAGGAGTCCATCAGTAGGTGTGCCAGCAGATATGCGTGCTTGTGCGACGTACATTACAAAATTAAGTAATTAAATGAAATAGTAAGTAAGAAAATAAGAAGTAATAGACAGATAATTATTTGAATAAGTAATAATTGAAAATAAAAAGATTTGGGCGAAAAAATGACCATCCTGATTAATGTAAGAATAACATTGCTCAGCGAAAACGCCGAAAAGTGTCTGTTGAGCTAGCCAACTAGGCTGGCCAGCCGCTGGCTAGGCTGTCCAGCGGTCCTTGCCTAGCCGCTTGCACGCCAGACGGGCCCTTAAGCTCCATGTTTGGATCCATTGTTAAATGCTGTGAATGGACAGAAATAAGAAAGCAGCATTTCCTGACCTAATAATAATTATTCTAATATTTCTGAGACCTCATTTTCTGGATTTTCAGGGTTTTTTGTATCTCCAGGTGTTCATCTTGATTATATATTTTAACAGCGCTGTACAACTAGCAACCGCTGCAACCTCGGATCCCGTCACGACTGCTGACATTGTGACCTTATGTTTATATTATTACTGTTGTTGTTGACATTGTTAGGATACAAAACACAACAGTTCTCGTTCTTCACCTGATAGTCCAGCAGAAGTTCTGGACCCTTGAAGTACCGCGACGCAACTCTGACATTGTACTCCTGGCCAGGATGATAAAACTCTGCTAAACCCCAGTCGATGAGCCGCAGCTGCAACGATACACAACAAAACCCCTACACAGTTAGCAACAGGCCTACTATACACTAAGGCTTCAAAATTCCACAAACTAATTTATAATTTAATTCTTAAAATTTTAACCGACTGAAAAATTCTAATGCAGTTTTAATGAAATAAATACTACATATTTAAAACTAATAAATTTAATAACACTTGAAGACAATCAAATTCATACTACAGTCAGTAACAGCCATATAATATCCATATCATGATTTGAAATATACCCAATGTGACTGTGGCATAGACAGCAAAGAATGTGCAACAGCCTACAGAGATGGCAGAGTGTGACGAGTAAGCCAGAGTCAACATAGAGATTGTTAAGCCATGCAGACTACCAATTATTGGACTACCTTCTGCCATTTCACACTTTCACACAGTGCAACATACAACACTGTGAAGGTCACATGCATCAGTCCATATAATGACCATACACACTAACCATACAGCACCAGAGTCCCAGCCTTATGCTAAATGTCGCAAATGATATCAACACGATAAACGTGTTAAACTACACTACGGCTGTCAAATTAACCCGTTAATGCGTAAATCACAATTTTCAAAAATTAACACGACTAAAAGTTTTAACGCAGGTGCAATCACTGCAGCCCAAAGGCAACTATTTAACCCCTTTACCGTGGGATAAAATTCTTAAAATTTATTCACACTTGTGCAATACAGGCTACACTTACCTGAAATAGCTGTCACGGCATTAGGACGAGTTATCTCAGGTACACGGCAACGTAATGGAAAAAGACGGCGCGGATGAGTTAACTTTGGGATCACGATGTGCGGTGCATTTGAGTTGGAGGAGATAACTTGGAATTCACGATAAAGAGGTTAAGCAAAAACACACCACACGACGTCCAGATTGTTGGGATCGATCCACCCATATTTTACACAGCTCACCCTTTTATCCAACCCCCAAAATCCTATGCTTTACCATGTTTTTCAATCAGCCAGACACCCCAAAGTGCCCCTAGCCATGGAGCATCTACATCCCCATATAATATGTTACCTGGACCCACCCAACTTAGCATCCCAAACTGCATCTCGATCGGTCAGTCGTTTTTGCACAGGTCATGGCAGGGAGTCCCTGCACTTTACACTGTGGGTTAAAATGTGATTAATCCACAATTAAAAAATTAATTGCTGCAATTAACGTGATTAAAAATTAATCGTTTTACAGCTCTCTGCTAAACACATAAAACATACACTATACGCAAACTGTGTACTTTAATGTATCGTGTTTTCAACAGTGTGCCGTAGTATCTGGCTAAACTCTGTCAAGTTTGCACTGACAATTGACTGCAATCTGCAATGTATCAGGACTACGCTGTACCATGAATGTACAAACGTTTGGTTGACAGTTCATTTTCTGTTGTGTGACCTACTGCATGGAACTAGTTATCAGTTGAACTTCATTTCTTACTCACATAAGCTTACAACTCGTTTTGTAGTCTCCTGAAAACATTTTAATTCTCAGTTTTACTTTGATCGCTGTGTTTTGCTTAGCTTATCTCATTGTGAGGCGCCCCTGAACATCAGATGGGGCAACATAGCAAATGACTGATTGACTGAAAATTAAAAAAATATGTGGAATTACTAAGACATCGAAAATAACACATAACGTACATCAAGTACACAAAACATGCAGCAAAATTTTAAAGCCTTCTTACCAATCTTAACTTGGCTGTGCAGCTGCCGGTTCCCATGCAAATAAGGGCTAACATTCAGTAGTCTGAATGCATGGATTTGCCCAATACTCTTGTCAGTCGAGGATAAACAGTTAAGAAATTATTGACTCCAGGTATGTAAAAACGCCGTGCAAAAATATGCAATAAGTGATATGATAACATACCTTGCGGGTCTCAAGATCAATCATTATGTTGTGTGGCTTAACGTCACGATGTACAATACCCATGCTGTGACAGTAGTCTAACGCCTGCAAACATGAATATTCAACACGCATACATAAAGTCAATAATTAACATACATGACACCGTAGCAACATTGCTGTCAGTTTTTACTTGTTAAATGGCCTACTGTTCTGGGTTTACACCAGTTTTGGCCATGACTCCCCACAAAAAGAACCTCTGGCATAACAGAAGCAGGTTGTTCACATGCTGGATGCCTTTTGTCACCCAACCAACTGCGTTGAAGCATAAGAGGGAACTCAGAAGACGGAACTAAGCCTTTCACCACATTGGTTGATTAGGACTCAATGGCACTTCAACACATTCTTGATCTATCAACTGCCCATTCTTATCACCACGTAGAAGCACTTGCACACACACAAACAGTTTTTGTTCAACTCACCTTCTTTTCTGGGTTGATTAACCGAGTTAAGGTTTTACATCCCACTTGACACAACATATGTCATTTCGGAGATGCTCTTTCCAGCCAATCTCTTGGCTAGTACTGAGAAAACAAAAATCAAAAAGCAGCAGAAATAACCACAAAAAAATACAATAAACCCAGGCTAACAGAACACAAATAATCATGCATCAAAAACACAAAAATACTGTAACATAAAATAAACTAGAACAACCAAAAAGCCCAGGTCTGGTTGCCTCTTATGACCTCCAGACTGGAAACTGAGGTCTATTCTCAAATAAATGATAAGTGAGTAGATAAGTAAGGAAAAAGTGAAGAAAAAAGGAGAAATGGCGAAGCAAATGATGTAAACAAGCAAACGATATGTATAGTGCCACAATCAACAAATGAATCATGGGTGCATTACTCCCTGGAGCCAGCATGGGGCGCGTTCTTTCCTGGAGTTACTAAAGTTGGGCCACGTCCTACAAGAGAGAACACTGGAGATAATTAGAAGATTTGACATCATATAACAAAAAAACAAAGAAACATGACGTTTTACATTTAGACATGTTGCTGTATGTAAACAATATGTGGAGATGAAAATGGGATTGTGAGATTTATTTATAACCTTCTCAATTTTACCTGATGCTTCAATATCATGCACACAAATGTGACACATACACAGCAATATGCTACAGTAATAGAAATGACTTCAATACCTTAAGCGTCTCGTATGTGTAGTAACGAATATCATAATCGGAAAATGTCTGAAACATCTACAAAACAAATTGGTGCTGTGAATACAACAACTGCCATGCAGAACAACATAAGGTACAATTACTAACCAGGCATAGAGCGAGAGGAAATGCGGCGTAATTTCAGTTCTTGTTCGAGGCAATACATGCCACATGAGCAACTAGTTGCAAATCTGTGGGCCACAATACCTGGCCCAAATGTTTAAACTAGAACAGACTTCTAACTGCATACTCTAGCTAAGACATCACCTTTGTGTGGCCATTTAACATCAGTTCAAAGCATTAGATCCTTGTAATGTTGTTCAGCATAGCTCATTGGGAACTTCTCAAAACACAATTCACTGACTCTGATAAGACTTAAACAAACTAGAATGTGGGCCAATGCCCAACCTGATGGCCGCCCTGCCGAACATAGGTGGCGCCCTGTGTTCAACGCCGCAAAGTTTGGCTGACGCCCACTACTAGATACCATGCAGTAACGCTGCCAAGACGCAATAACCAGTTGAAATTTGTAGGGTTGCCCCAACCTCCCGAGC
>Ga0209259_1000338_pt1 | contig 13561 bp, 12 predicted proteins | sample WorMetGr2BELIZE1_FD_187417 | JGI IMG/M metagenome (GOLD analysis project Ga0209259, IMG submission 187417) | Marine gutless worms symbiont microbial communities from Max Planck institute for Marine Microbiology, Germany - Inanidrilus... ...
GTCCCGCCCCGCTTCGTAGCAACTTACCACCGGCGTCTCCGGGGACAGCCCCCACTTCGCCTTCACTTGGACGATCTGCTCACTTAATGGACGCAACATCGCCGGCCGCGATGACCACGTGGCGCTGCCGCGTTCCCTCCCCGAAGGCCAACCGCCACTTCGCATCGCTTAGCTCCAGCGCCATGTACAGCACCGCTTCGTTAACGTACGCTTGGTCTTGAAGGTCCGCAGTCATCTTTGCGGTTCTCCTCTTGAGGTTGCTTTACCCTTATAAGGTTAACCCGCTACGGGCCTTTATAGGATCTACGGGCTAACTTTTTGATTCAGAAATATTTTCTGTCTAAATGTCAACACTGCCTAGCTGCGAGGTAATGTCCACATGACGAGGACCGACGAGCGAGACGATCCGGATACGGAGCCTGAGATCGACGATGATGCCATGGAAGATGCGCCGGATAGTTTCGAGCCGGAAGCGAGCGGTGCCGGGACGAGCGAGGATGATGGAGCGTCGAATGCGGTTGCAGCGGCGCCGAATCGGTACGCGGGAGGGGCAGATGACTTGGATGCGGCCCGTCTGTACCTCAACGAGATCGGCGGCTCCAAGCTGCTGACGGCCGAGGAAGAGGCCCGTTTCACCCGCCTCGCCCACAGCGGTGACAGTTCCGCACGCCAGCGCATGATCGTCAGCAACCTGTGGCTGGTGGTCAAGGTCGCGCATCGCTATCTCAACCGCGGGTTCCCCCTCCTGGATCTGATCGAGGAAGGATATCTCGGCCTTATCCATGCGGTGGAGAAATTCGATCCGGAACGTAGCTTCCGCTTTTCGACCTACGCCATCTGGTGGATCCGTCGGAACATCGAACGGGCTATCATGAATCAGGCGCGTACGGTCCGCCTCCCCATTCACGTAGTCAAGGAGATCAACGTCTATCTCAAGGCGGCCAGGGGCCTCACGCAGCGGCTCGACCACGAGCCCACCCCGGAGGATATTGCCGGTCTTGTGGACAAGTCCATCGCGGAGGTCAAGCGCATGCTCGATCTAAACGAGCGTATCGCCTCGGTCGACACCCCATATGGCAAGGATGCGGACAGGCACCTCCTAGATATACTGCAGGACGAGGCAGCTGGTGATTCTGCGGATAAGATCCAGGACCGCGATATCCGTTCCCATCTGAACCAATGGTTGGAAAAGCTCGACGCCAAGCGGCGCCAAGTGGTGGAACGCCGGTTCGGACTCCACGGCTATGAGCGGTCTACCCTGGAGCACGTGGCCCGAGAGCTCGGCGTGACCCGCGAGCGTGCTCGCCAGACCCATATAGGTGCCTTGAAGCAGCTGCGGAGTATCCTCGAGATCGTGCAGACCAAGCGTATTCTTCCAGAAGAGATGGCTAAAATCTAGAATCAGGTAACGAGAAAAACTGCGGTTGGCCGCGATCCCCCGGGCTTGGAACAGCTCGACTACCCCCGGCTTTACCAGTACCCCCGGCTTTACCAGGGCCTCGAGCAACCGGCCCCATTGGCTGGTAAACAGGTTCTCGGCCGCCCACGTCTGGGCCGAAAGGGCCTCGATCTCCCGCTCCGTAGCCTCGAAACGCCGGTCGGAGACGCTGGTCGGTCTCTGCGATGCGCTGGTCGGTCTCTTTGAAACGCTGATCGAGGCGCCGGTCGGTTTCCCGGAACAGGGTCCAGATCGACTCGATAGCTCGTTCTATCTCTATTTGGGTCATGGTTCTACGGCCGGAGGCATGTCCATTCGAGATAATCTATCGGGAGCAGCCTGAAATGGCAAGGTGCAAGTTTCCAGCCACCAGCTGCCGGTCACCGGCTTCTGGCAATTTAGATTTGGAGTGATGGAGGAATCTCGATATATACCATGAACTATTTCAAGGGTGTCGCAAACCCGACAGGTAAGGCAGGGCAACCGAATGATAATATAGATAGAGGCTCTTTATGGATTCCAGACTGATCGAAGGGGACGGCGGTCCGTAGCACTCTGACTGATGACAGAACAGGCAGTCTTTTCTCAACAACAACAGCAAGTTATACGATTCCCCTTTGGCTTGCTGAGAAGGCGAATTTGCGCAAAATATCCTACCAGTGAGGACACCGAGTTTTTCATCCTCTTAAAGGGTTGATCAGAGGCCGAATCCGCGCCAGCAGATCGCTTGCCAGTAATCCGCGTTCACCGTCTGCGGCCGCCGCGTCGCCTGCCGCGGCGTGCAGGCACACCCCGGCAGCGGCGGCGTCCTCGGCACCGAGGCCTTGGGCGATCAGTGCGGCGATAATGCCGGTCAGCACGTCGCCGGTCCCCGCGGTCGCCATGCCGGGATTGCCGCCGGTGCAGACGCCGGGCGACTTGTGCGACGGTCCCGAGACGAGGGTCCCTGCGCCCTTCAAGACCACGACCCCGCTGAAGCGGTCCCGCAGGCGGCAGACGCTGTCGAAGCGGTCCGCCTGGATCGCGCCCGTTTCGGTTGCGAGCAGCCGGGCGGCCTCACCCGGATGTGGCGTGAGCACCCAATCGTCCCGGCAGGCAGGTGCGGCGGCGAGGAGGTTGAGGGCGTCCGCGTCCACAACCAGGGGGTGTTCGCTCTCCAGGACCCGATCGAGCAGCCGCCTGCCCCAGGCATCCTTGCCGAGACCCGGCCCGATCGCAACCACCGTGGTTCTTGCAAGTATGGAGTCCAGCTGGGCCGGACCCTCGACCCCCAGGCACATGAGCTCGGGTCGGTCGAGGTTGAGATAGGCGGCATGCTCGGGATGGGTGGCGATGGTTACCAGGCCCGCACCGGTGCGCAGGGCGCCTTCCCCCGCCAGCCGCGTCGCACCCGAGTACCCCCGCGCCCCGCCGACTACCAGCACATGTCCGAAACTCCCCTTGTTGGCGGAACGCGGCCGGCGCGGGAGGAGCCCCCGGAGCTGCGTCCACTCGAGTCGGCGCGCGGAGAGTATTTGCCGGGCATAGACCGTGGCCGGTACCTGGAGGGCATCGAAGCGGATTTCGCCGCAGCAATCGGGTCCAGCACCGGTGAACATGCCCTGCTTGAGCCCGATATAGCTGATGGTGGCCTCCGCCCGAACCGCCGTACCCAGAATTCTCCCGAGATCCGAGTGCAGACCGGAGGGAATGTCGATGGCAATCACCGGGGCAGGGTGCCCATTGATCGCGGCAATGGCCTGCGCCCACTCCCCAGCGACTTCCCGCTCCAGCCCCGTGCCCAGGATGGCGTCGACGATCAGGTCCGCGCGTTCGGGCAGACCGTGAAAGGGCTCGACGATGCCGCCCGCCTCCCGAAACCGCGTCGCCATGGTCAGGGCATCTCCCCGCAGCCGTTGCCGATTCCCGAGCTGCAGGACCCGCACATCGAGACCCTCGGTCTGCGCGTAACGGGCGACCACATAGCCGTCGCCGCCGTTGTTACCGGCACCGCAGACCACGGTGACGACCCGCGCGTCCGGCCAGCGTTGCCGCAGCAGCCGGTAAGCGGCACGACCCGCGCGCTCCATCAGCTCGGCCCCGGGAATTCCGTGCTCTTCGATAGCGGTCCGATCGAGCTCACGCACCTGCTCGGCACGGTAGAGGGCGTGCGGCAGGCAGTCGGAATCTTGGATCAGGCGCTGCATCCGTAACCTCCAAGGCAAAAGAATTCCCGGAATGAAAGAACCGAACCGAATGTTATCGGGACTTCCATTGGTGATTACTTTTTCCGCAAATAAACGTGAATGAACGCCAATCAGTCGGAATCGGCTCACCAGAACCGTCAGTTATCAGGGGGCAGGTAGTACCAGTTGTTTGCGCCTGAAAACTGCCCCCTGCTCCCTGAATTGTTGGTACGACGCATCACCTGCCCCTGCCTGCCGCAGGCAGGAGCAGGTCCCTGGTGCGCCTCATCTCGACTCGTCGGTCTGAGGCGAAGCCTCGTTAGGCACTTCCATATCGGGCTTGGTAGTCCCTGATAGCCTGGAGCAGATCGGAGGTCGCGGGATCTGCCCGCAGGTACTCGATCAGGTCGGCGAGGGTAACGATACTGAACACCGGCAGGCCGTAAATCTCTTCGATCTCGGCGACAGCCGAACGTCCGTTCCAACCGCGCTCCTGGCGGTCGAGGGCGATCACGACACCCGCCGGCCGGGCGCCGTGGGCTAGGATGATGTCTACGGATTCCCGCACCGAGGTCCCGGCGGAGATGACATCGTCGATGATCAACACATCACCCGCGAGGGGACTGCCCACGATCTCGCCGCCTTCACCGTGGTCTTTCGCCTCCTTGCGGTTGAAGGCGTAGGGAAGGTCCCGGTTCTGGTGGTCGGCCAGGGCGATGCAGGTCGCCACAGCCAATGGAATACCCTTGTAGGCGGGCCCGTAGAGCAGATCGAACGGTATCCCCGCGGCGATGATGGCTCTGGCGTAGAAGCGGCCGAGCCGGGCCAAGCGGCCACCGCCGGCGAACAGACCGGTATTGAAAAAATAGGGGCTCTCGCGGCCGGATTTGAGCCGGAACGTGCCGAATTTCAGGGCCCCCACAGCGCGGGCGAAATCGAGGAATTCCCGCCGATAGTCCAACATCACTTTATCCGCCGGTCCTGTTCACGTGCTCGTGCCCATGCAACATGTCAACATCCTCTTAAGAAATTTCCTAAAAGCTAACACATTTGGACAACCTACAATTCTCTACTCCTTGATTTTCAGCAATGCTTCCAGACCCTCGAATGGTCGATGGGTGGTCTGGGTGGTCTGGGTGGTCGGTTTCCGTTCGGAGGGTCCGCCGCCGGGGGCGGTGTGTTGCTCGTAGCGTTGGTGCTCGTTGTCATGGCAGTACAGGCAGAGCAACTCCCAATTGCTCCCGTCCGCGGGATTGTGGTCGTGATTATGGTCCCGGTGGTGAACGGTCAGCTCGCGTAGGTTCGCGTGGTTGAAGGTACGTCCGCAGCGACCGCAGACCCAGGGATAGAGCTTGAGTGCCTGCTCCCGATAACCCTGCTCGCGTTCGTCCCGGGCCCGACGGGCGTCGGCAACGACTCGGTCTAGGCGATCGGTGTCCATGGTCTTGCCCGCCTGGGGACGGTGCGGTGGTGTCGGCTTCGGCATCTCTGGTACCTCTTGGATAGCCAGGATATAACTTCAGAGCCCGTAAACGCTGGGTTTCGTTCCCCAACCCAGCCTACTCCCGACTATGGCCTACGGCCCTTTTTCAGACGGCTTCTGAAATGCTTGCTTTCTCCTTGCATATCATAACCTCAGCATGCAGCTTCAGGTGCCGAAGTTATCCGGACCCGATGGAATTACGGGCACGAAATGTCGTTACCCCCACTACTATTCGGGATCCCGTTGCCGTCGCTATCCCTGGCCCGCCACAGGCGCCCGCTCGGAGCCAGAATGACCGCCCGCGCGGCCTGTACCCCCCGCTCGTCACACAACCGCCAGGTCGCATTGAAACCCCGCGCCGCCCCCAAGCTATCGAAAGTCATCCGCACCCGTCTGGCGCGTAGCGTCATGTCATCGATCCCGTCCCATACCCGCAACAGGCAATCCTTCCCGATCAGGCAAGCGCCGGTGCCCGGATCCAACCTGGCGTTCCGATCATAGTCCGCGAACAGGACCCAGCCGCTCTCCCAGCGTTTTCTAGCATCGCATGCGGGTTTCACGGCCTGGGGCGAGACGCTGGCGCATAGGGTCACTGATACCCCCCGTCTGACCGCCTCGTTACGCGCAAAATTGACCGCCGCCATGAACTCGTTGAGGCCACTGACCGCCCGCTTCTCCAACACGAAGTCCCGCAGCGCCGGAACCGCCAGCGACGTGACCAGACCGAGGATCGCAACCGTAATCAGCAGTTCGAGCGCGGTGAAGCCGGAAGTCGCCAGCCCAGACCAGACTTTCCATAACTTGAATCCGCCGCAAATGAACGCGAATGAACGCAAAAAGGAAAGGATTCCCGACTCTGCGTTCTCTGTGTCCTCTGTGGTTCACCCCACGGCCGTTCCCCCCGGGAGACGCCTTGTTGATCTTGGTCAAAAACCAATATCTAGTAACCAAAATAATTTCAAACACAAGATATTGTATGTTTAAATCTATAAATAGATCGGTTTAACCGAACGGGTTAGAAAGCATGCACGATACCCTGCCCCGTCTCGCGATCCTGCCGACCCGCGTGCGCAAACGTGATGGTCGGGAGGTCTCCTTCAATGCCCGCAAGATCGAGTCCGCCATCCTGCGCGCCGGTCAGGCCAGCGGGGAGTTCGGGGCCCTCGAAGCGACCAGGCTCACCACCCAAGTCATCAAGGTCATCAGCCACCGCCTCGAGCTGGGCCGCATCCCGGACATCGAGGGCATCCAGGATGTGGTGGAGCAGACCCTGATCTCCGCCAACCACTTCGAGACTGCCCGCGCCTACATCGTCTACCGCGAGCAGCACTCCCGGCTGCGACAAGACCATCGTACCCTGGTGGATGTGGCCGCGTCCGTCAACGAGTATCTGGACCGCTCCGACTGGCGCGTCGCCGCCAACGCCAACCAGGGCTATTCCCTGGGGGGCCTGATCCTCAACAGCGCCGGTAAGATGATCGCCAACTATTGGCTCTCCCACGTCTACCCGCCGGAGATCGGCACCGCTCACCGGGAAGGGGACCTCCACATCCACGACCTGGACATGCTCGCCGGCTACTGCGCGGGTTGGTCCCTGCGCACCCTCCTGCACGAGGGGTTGAACGGGGTCCCCGGCAAGGTGGAGGCGGGCCCGCCCCGGCACCTGTCCTCCGCCGTGGGGCAGATCGTCAACTTCCTCGGTACCCTGCAAAACGAATGGGCCGGTGCCCAGGCCTTCTCCAGCTTCGATACCTACATGGCCCCCTATGTCCGCAAGGATCGCCTGGACTACGCGCAGGTCAGACAGGCCATTCAGGAGCTCATCTATAACCTGAATGTGCCCTCCCGGTGGGGTTGCCAGTGTGTCGACGAGGAAACCGAATGCCTGACGGAAAACGGCTGGAAGCGCCATGACCAGATTATTAAGGGGGAGAAGATCGCGACGGTCGACTGGCGTGATAATCGGCTGGAATATCTGGAGCCGCTGGCGATAACCGCCTACGACTTCGACGGCGAAATGTACGTGCTGCTCAACCGCACCCAGGAGCAGTGGGTAACGCCCCGGCACAAGGTGATGCGCAAGCTGTTCAACAGCGACAACCGTTGGGTACTCGAAGACATCGAAGAGGTGGCCGAGCTGAAGTCGCCGGTCATCGTGCCTAATGCCTGGGAAACCACCTCTGTCCATGAGGTAGACGACAACCTGGTCGAGCTCCTGACCTGGGTCGTATCCGAGGGAAATTTCGACTTCAATGACGGTCGCCGCCGCGTAAGCCTCTGGCAGTCCACCGGCAAGCGCGACAACGCCGCCGCTATCGAGGGGGTCCTGACGGAGCTGGGACTGAGCTGGCACGAACGGCTGCAGACCGGAACCTACGCCAACCACCCGGTCTGCCGCTATCGGCTCAATGCGGAAGGCAGCGAACTGGTGCTGCGCTACACGCCGCGAAAGTGCGTGCCGCCGCTGATCCGTACCCTTTCGGCGCGCCAGATCAGGCTCTTCCTAGACACCTACATTCGGGGCGACGGCAGCGTCGAGCCGAACGGCCGCACCCGCATCTACACCAACGACCGGGAGAACCTGGATGCGCTGCAGGAGCTTTGCGTCCTGGCCGGCTACGGCAGTACCGTCTACACGCGAGCAGACTCGGGTGTCCACGTGCTCAACGTCGTCCGCAACCGTGAGACCTATATCCAGCTCATTCAACGCCGTGCTTACCGTGGCAAGGTCTGGTGCCCGACCACGCGCAACGGTACCTTCATTGCACGCCGTCGCGGCAAGACCTTCGTTACCGGAAATACCCCCTTCACCAACCTCACCTTCGATTGGGTGTGCCCGGAAGACCTGCGCGAACAGGTCCCGGTCATCGGCGGCGAAGAGCAGCCCTTCACCTATGGTGACCTCCAGGCGGAAATGGACCTGATCAACCGGGCCTATATCGAGGTGATGACCTCGGGGGACGTCAAGGGGCGTATCTTCACCTTCCCTATCCCCACCTACAACATCACCGCGGACTTTCCCTGGGAGAGCGAGAACGCGGACCGGCTGTTCGCCATGACCGCTCGCTACGGGCTCCCCTATTTCCAGAATTTCATCAACTCCGAGCTCACGCCGAACATGGTGCGTTCCATGTGCTGCCGGCTGCAGCTTGACCTGCGCGAGCTCCTCAAGCGCGGCAACGGGCTCTTCGGCTCCGCGGAGCAGACCGGCTCGATCGGCGTGGTGACCATCAATTGTGCGAGGCTGGGACACCTATATCCCGGCGACGAGGCCGAACTCCACGCCCGGCTCGATGCCTTGCTGGAAATCGCCCGCAACAGCCTAGAGATCAAGCGTAAGGTGATCCAACGCCACATGGACCAGGGGCTCTTCCCCTATACCAAACGGTTCCTAGGCACCCTGCGCAACCACTTCTCCACCATCGGCGTCAACGGCATCAACGAGATGATCCGCAATTTCACCCGCGATGCCGATGACATCACCAGCGCCCAGGGGCGGGTCATAGCCGTCCGCTTCCTCGACCGGTTGCGCGCGCAAATGGTCGCGTTTCAGGAACAAACCGGGCACATGTACAACCTGGAGGCCACCCCGGCGGAAGGCACTACCTACCGCTTCGCCAAGGAAGACTGCAAGCGTTACCCGGACATCATCCAGTCCGGGCCCCCGGAGGCCCCCTACTACACCAACAGCTCCCAGCTCCCGGTAGGGCATACGGACGACCCCTTCCAAGCCCTAGCACTACAGGAAGAGCTCCAGTCCAAATACACCGGCGGCACCGTACTGCACCTCTACATGAGCGAGCACATCTCCAGCGTGGAGGCCTGCAAGCGTCTCGTAAAGCGGTCACTGACCAACTTCCGCCTGCCCTACATCACGGTGACGCCCATCTTCTCCATTTGCCCGAAGCACGGCTATCTCCCCGGCGAGCACGAATTCTGCCCCACCTGCGACGCCGAGCTGATCGCCCAAAAGCGGGCGGAGATGTCGGAAGCGGAGACGCCCGAAAGAGGCCCATGCCCATCAGCAAGCCGGTCGCGGCCTGATCCCATTGAGAAGCCGTCTGGTTAAAACGGATCCAGGCCCACAGGCCGCGCGGGGGGTCATGTGGGTGTAAGGTTTCATTAAGACGCTGGTACTGACTTGGCAGACGATCAGCGAGTCTTGGTGCGTCGAACGCAACACGTCGAATCCTCCGACAACGCCGAATCATTCAGGATTGTTGAGACAACAAGAGAAAACCAGCGAGGTTTTTCAGAAACATGAAACCATCCGACACACCGATACTAGACGATGACGAACGCACGCGCTGCGAAGTCTGGACCCGCGTCATGGGTTACCATCGCCCCGTATCCGCCTTCAATTCCGGTAAGCGATCCGAACACCGGGAACGGCAATACTTCACCGAGTGCGCGGCGGGAACAGCAGAGCGGATGATCGAGCGTGCCGCGTAGGATAATGGTACGGACCCATTCCCCTTCACGAACGGCGTCGGAAGCGCCGGGGCGGTAAATGTCAACAAGACCTAGGGAGGCTCTACCTCAGATCGACGAGTCGAGATGAGGCACACTAGTACCCCGTTTCACCTTATTTTGCATGCTCAGCGCGACGAGAAGCGGCCAGCGGCGTTGTTGCGCGAGCGCAGGGAGCCCCCCAAATGCGCCCGAGCGTTACCGCGTTGGGCAATTCGAGTGAGGGCATTCCCGGCGCGCAGTGCCTTGCCGGGGCGCGTTTGGGAGGGCTCTGAGAGTGAAAAATAAGGTGAAACGGGGTACCAGGGACCTGTCTGCCGGCAGGCAGGCGGTGTGCCATACCCAACAATTCAGGGGACAGGGGGCAGTTTTCAGGGGCAAACAACTGATACTACCTGCCCCCTGACAACTGCCCCCTTGGGAGTGCACAAACTTGACTCATTGGTAAAGATTTGGGTCCCTCAAGGAATCCTAGTCAAGCGTCTCAGTAAGAAGGGGTGAACCCCATCGATTCGCAACCAAGCTTAGCTCCTACCCTAGTCCTGGCCTCCACCTCCCCTTCCCGCCGCCTCTTGCTGGAGCGCCTTGGGATTCCCTTCGCCACGGCAACGCCCAATGTGGACGAGACCAGGCGACCGGATGAATCTCCCCAAGACCTTGTAGTGCGGCTGGCGGAGGCAAAGGCAAGGGCGGTCATCGAGGACTACCCGAACGTGCTCATCATCGGCTCGGATCAGGTAGCCCACCTAGACGATACGGTGATCGGTAAACCGGGCAACCGCGCGCGGGCCATCGCGCAGCTTACCCGCGCATCGGGACGTGAAGTCGCTTTCTACGTTGGCCTGTGTCTGCTCAATGCCGCTACCGGACGCACGCAAATCTGCTGCGAGCCCTTCCGGGTCCGTTTCCGGCAGCTGTCGCCTGCCCGTATCGAGGCCTATATCGACCGAGAGCAGCCTTTCAACTGCGCCGGGAGCTTCCGGTCCGAGGGGCTCGGGATCGCGCTGTTCGAGCGCCTCGAAGGCGAGGACCCGAACACACTCATGGGCCTGCCCCTGATCCGGCTGATCTCCATGCTGGAACGGGAGGGAATCGATCCTTTGGGACCTGACAGGGATCTTATTCGCGAGGATTCGCGTGATTCGTAGTTTTCTCTTACCAAATCGGTTGTCGGGCAAGGGTGCGTTCAGACTGGTTCCGTTTCCACGTCACGGAGGTTCGCACTCGAAAAGTTCAAGGTCTTCTCAGTTGTTCTGGATCACGATTCGCGGGAATTTGGCCGCGTAATCCTTTGCCTGCAAGGACAGCTTGGCCGCGGTCTGGCGGGCAATCTCCCGGTAGATCTCGCTGACCCGCGAGTCGGGCTGAGCTACCACGGTCGGTCGGCCACCGTCCGTCTCCTCTCGGATATTGATGTCCAACGGCAACGCGCCCAGCAATTGTACTCCGTACTGATCGGCCATGGCCTGACCCCCGCCCTCGCCGAAGATGTGCTCTTCGTGCCCGCACTTGGAGCAGATGTGGATGCTCATGTTCTCCACAATGCCCAACACCGGCACCTCCACCTTCTGAAACATCTTCAGGCCCTTGCGGGCATCCAGCAAAGCGATGTCCTGGGGGGTGGTGACGATGATCGCACCGGAGACCGGCACCTTCTGGGCCAGGGTGAGCTGGGTATCGCCGGTGCCGGGCGGCAGGTCGATTACCAGATAGTCCAGCTCCGACCAGTTGGTGTCGTTGAGCAGCTGTTCCAGGGCCTGGGTCACCATGGGGCCGCGCCAGATCATCGGGGTCTCCTCGTCGATCAGGAAGCCGATGGACATGGCCTGGATGTGGTAGCTGTTCAGGGGCTCGAGGGTACTGCCATCCTTGGAGTCCGGCTTACCTGTGATACCCAACATGCGCGGCTGCGAGGGACCGTAGATATCCGCGTCCAGAAGGCCGACCCTGGCGCCCTCGGCGGACAGCGCCAGGGCCAGATTGACTGCGGTGGTCGACTTGCCGACGCCGCCCTTGCCGGACGCGACGGCGACGATATTCTTGACGTTGTCGATGGGCTTCAGCGACTTCTGGACCGAGTGCGCGACCACGGACCAGGTAACCTCGACCTCGGCCCCGGCGACCCCGGCCAACCCTTCGACTGCCGCCTTGACCTGGTCGGTGATCGCCGCCGCCACGGTCTTGGCCGGAAATCCGAGAACGACCTTGACCTTGACCCGATCTCCCTCGATCTCCACACCCTTGACACATCCGGCGTTGACCAGATCCCGTTCCAGGTAGGGCTCTCGATAACCCTTGATTGCTGCTTCGACTTGTTCTTTGGTAACTGCTGACATGATTTGCTCCGTCTGATCAGGCGCCGAACCCCCGGGTCCGCCCCGAAGTTGGCGAGAACCTTCCTCAATTATGCCGAAACCGCAGTCGGTAGCCGGCGTCGTCGAGGTCAGTAAAAAAGACATCCAGGAGGGGATGCCGGATCGGGTTTCCGGACGGGTCCAGTTCCAGGTTACGCTCCGCCACATAGGTCTCGTGCTCCGCCTCGTGCACCAGGGCCCGGTACCAGGGCTTGTCCCTGGGCGGGTGCGAGCGCGCCACCTGATCGTACCAGGCCTCACTACCCAAAAATATCGGGTCGACGACGTCCACCATCACCCCCCGGTAGTTGAACAGCCGGTGGTGAATCACCTGCCCGATGTGGAACTTGGCCTGCTGGAGCAACTTCATGGCTCGGCGCCTCGTTCAGTGGCTTCGACCATAGCGGCCACGACCTCGGTCCAGGCCCGTGCCGTCTGGTCCAGATTGTATCCCCCCCCACCCGTGGCGAGGAGACGGCCCTCACAGCAGGCGTCGGCGATCCGGCACAGGGAAGTGCTCACCGTTCGGTGTATGGCTAGGCTCATCTGCAGGTGGGTGATGGGGTCACCGGCGAGGACGTCCGCCCCGCACTGCAGCAGAATGAACTGGGGTTCGGACTCTTCGATGAAACGCTCGGCCGCGGGCCACTGGTGCAGGAACTGCCCGTCCTCGGCAAACTGGGGCAGGGGTACGTTCAGCTTGGTGCCACGGGCCGGGCCGGTTCCGGTCTCATGGGCATGACCGGTGCCCGGATACAGATAACGCCCATCCTCGTGAAAATCGACGACGGCGAGCTCGGGGTCATCGTCAAAGGCATAAAAAACCCCATCGCCGTGATGGGCGTCTATATCCACATAAGCGATGCGCCGGATACCGTGCACCCGCCGCAGGGTCTCGATGGCGATACCACAGTCGTTGAAGACGCAGAAGCCGCCTGCCCCATCGCGCCGGGCGTGGTGAAGCCCGGCGATGGGCACCATGGCGCGGGTCAGCTCCCCGGCCAGGATCCGCGCCACCGCATCCAGCGTACTCCCGACGACAAACAGTGACGACTCGTAGATGCCCTTTACGGCCGGGGTATCGCCATAGTCCAGATAGCCTAGGCCTGTCACGGATTGCTGTTTTACCTGTTCGAGATAGGCACCGGTGTGAAAGCGCAGCACATCCCGGTCCTCTGCCCGGACCGGCGGCAGGGCCCGGATCTTCGCCTTCAGACCCGACTCCGTGAGGGTATCCCAGAAGGCGTTGTGGCGGTCCGGGCCGAAGGGGTGCCCGTCGCCGAAACCATAGCGGGCAAGCTGCTCTCCGCCGTAAACACCGATCCGTCTCTCTGCCGTCGCGTGGGTAGTCATGGCGCTGGTGTATTTTCCGTCGAGGACCTATGGGCTGCGCATCTTACCCGAAACGACACCGTACCGACATGGAATCCCACCCGCGTAGCTGCCGTGCTCGCCTTTCTCATCAGGACGACCGGTAAGGGAGCAATGCCAGTAACAATCTCCTAGCAAAGCCGGGGGCTTTCGTTAGACTCGGGACACGTGGATCGCGCTTTTCCCCTTGATGTACCCGACCACTTGCGACACTGCATACTTTGGTGGGATCGAAATCAGCATATGAACATGGTCAGGCATCAGGTGCCCTTCTTCGATC
>Ga0209259_1000340_pt1 | contig 13549 bp, 11 predicted proteins | sample WorMetGr2BELIZE1_FD_187417 | JGI IMG/M metagenome (GOLD analysis project Ga0209259, IMG submission 187417) | Marine gutless worms symbiont microbial communities from Max Planck institute for Marine Microbiology, Germany - Inanidrilus... ...
ACACATATACAGCACCGAAATCAACAAGTGAATTGCAGGCACATTAAAATTACCTACTTACTTACGGCCCCGGAGCCTGCACGGGGCCTCAGTACTTCATAAATCACTTACTTCATTCACTTACCTATGCGGCATCTGTAGCACTGGTCCACTGCCAGATGGTCCAGAGGATTTTTGTCGTTCTTTCCATCCCTCAGTTGGACGTAGTAGTCGCTGCGGATCACGGTTCACCCGGATCTCTACCTGGTAAGCAAGCACAACGCTGAGATATACAGCACAATTATGTATAACACCATTAATCTACCATCGCCACCACCTCTCTCCATTTTATCGGCTGTTTTCCAGCTAATCTTGGCTAGGCAGTTCCCACTTGGTCATCTTCCTCCGCCAGTTCCAGACAAAACCACTGGGATAAGTGGCACGGGTTCTTTATGGGCCTTTCATCCAGCCAACAGTGTACTGGGATAAACAGCATACACTTCATCTATGTACATACCGGGTATCCAGTATAGGGAGCCTGCATGGTAAAGATCAGACCACCTGGGAACATTGGGTTCAAAAGGTAGTCTGTTAGTGGTTTCTCGAAAAAAAAACTTCTCTGAAATGATCTCTAATTGCCTGCTGACGCTGTTTACTCCTCAGCTGGCTATCATCACAGCTCATGTTTCTGTCCCACCTGGCTATCACACAGGTCATATTGACATGTCTCACCTGGCTATGATACAGGTCATGCTGAAATGTCTCACCTGGCTATCATACAAGTCACATTGACATGTCTCATCTGGCTATCACACAGGTCATATTGACATGTCTCACCTGGCTATGATATAGGTCATGCCGAAATGTCTTACCTGGCTATCATACAAGTCACATTGACATGTCTCACCTGGCTATGATACAGGTCATGTTGACATGTCTTACCTGCCTATTATACAGGTCACAGTCACATGTCTCACTTGCCTGTGATACAGGTCACATTTACATATCTCTCTTGCCTATGATACAGGATCACGTTGACATGTCTCACCTGCCTATCATAAAGGTCACGTTTATATGTCTCACCTGGCTATCATACAGACCATGTTTACATGTCTTACCTGCCTATCATACAGGGTCACATTGACATGTCTCACCTGGCTATCATAAAGGTCACGTTTACATGTCTCACCTGGCTATCACAAGGTCATGTTTACATGTCCTTCCTGCCTATTATACAGGTCACATTGACATGTCTCACCTGGCTCCTGAGCTGATCCAGTCGTTGCTGTTTCTCCCGCTCTAATCTTTCTTTCTCTCGACGCTGATGGTCGCGTTTCCCTCGAACAGTCTCCAGATCCTGACATGCACAAAGTTTCAACCAAGTAGAGACGAGAGTAGGACAGTTATGACACACAGTCCTGCAAAGGTAAAGTAAGTCACTCACACACTTAATATCAGCATTGGGTTGCACAGCCGATACAAGTTCTGGGATGTGAGTCTACAGGCAATGCTAGTCATAAACTGTGTGTCATGGTGCCATTACTTTCCAAAGGGGCCCACGATTACCTTGTCAGCTGCAGAGCACTACTTCTCTTTGACCAGTACCAGATTACACTGCTTGAATTTTAGACGCATGTGTGACGAACAACTTGCCCAGAATCACTGAATGAAAGTGGTATTCACAGGAGTCAAACTTGCAACCTCTTGATCATAAGTTTAACATGTTAACAATTAACCATTATTCTATAATTGTCTTGTATTATCCATTGCATAATAAAGCCTAAAACTAAAGGCTAAAGATGTTTTACCAAACACAAACTGCATGCAGGCCTACAAAAGGGCCAAAAAATGCCGTTCACAAAAGGTGTTCAAAATGTCCACCATTTGCACGGACACATGCCTGGAGATGCTTTCTTCACTGGTCAACTGCAGTGTCGATAATGTCCTGTCAGAAATCGGACCATAGGCCTACCTTGCTCAACTGCAAAGCTTTAAGCCTGTTAAGGACAGTGCATGAACAAAAAGAAAAATGTTGATATTTTGCACATTGTTAATCTTTGCACTTATTTTATGACATTTGACAGATATCTGTTGGACAGATGACAAAAAGTCACATCTGAAACATGTTTTACGTCTATGAAAAAAAAATGAAGAGTGCAGAATTTCCGATGTTAAGTTTTCCAAGGTAATGCAGCAACATACTTAAGGTGTGGTGGGTAACCTCATATGGATTTTGTTGGAAATTTACTGCTCTTTACAGCCGTGAAAGATTTGGCAAATGGATCAAGAATTGACACAGTTATAGCCATGGATAGGGTGGCACCTTTTTTGACTCACAGTGTAGAAGTGGTGGAGGTAACAACTGGGCAACAGTGAACAATGGCATCAGAGCTGTGTCTTGACTCTCAGTAGTCACTCGGTGCATGGAGATAAGACAAGCTCACTGACTTATTCCTCTGGTTGGCATCAGAAAGGGATCTGACCACTCAAAAATTTGGCACAAATCAGACCTTGGGGTGGCATTCCCTGGAAAAAGACCATGTGGGATGGAGTAAAAAGTGGTCTTTTATGCCAAAGTAGGAGTAGAATTTAACACCACATGTATTGCTGAGAATATGTCATACTCTGTCTCTGTATCTTGCAGTAAGTTCTGCAGACAGAATGCGTTTTTCTTCTGCTTCCACCTTTGATTTTTCCATCTCTCCCAAGCGACGCTGTTCCTCCTCCTTCTCCCTCAAAGCCTTATACTCACTCACCATCTTCTTCCGTTCCAGCTGCATCACACACACACAAAACACACACACACCTGGAATAAGACAGCACTTACACAACTGGTGCTGCCACCCAGTGAATGCCAATACAGCATGGTCACAAAGCAAGCATCTCTCAAAAAACTCATCCAGTAGTTTACTGTCCAAAGGGCAGTACTGATAAATCGCATCACGTTCCAGTACAAAGCCTACAACTAAAATGTGCCGTCTTAGAACTTGTTTCAGGTATAAATGGACAGCTCATAATCTTCTCACTACAATGTACACACAAATGAAAAATGTCATACAGTGCTCCACAAACAGCTAACATATTTTCCACTTTGTTCAGTGTCTTTCTGTACTATCTTACAGGCTCTTCAAGTTTTTGATGAACTGTTCTATACCTGTCTCTGCTTGTTTACTTCAGCCTGTCGCTGCTGCTGCAGTTGTCGTTTCACCTTCAGTTCTTCATCTTTTGCTTTCTGCAACTCCTTCTCTACCTGTCACCAGCATCACAAGTCTCTTCATGTTCCACGCAGCATCAACATAAATAGCAACGAAACAGTAGGATGCAGTTGCAAGTAAAGTAATAACTGAGGTGCTTGCTTTGACAGGCTATCCTAGGCTTTCCCATACTCAATACCAAGCGTTGAGCCCAGAGCTGATCCCAGTGTACAGGCAGTCAGCCCGCAGGTGACCGTAAGTCATCCACCTGGCGGTAAGCTGCCATGACTTTCCGCCAGACCTGCGGTTACCTCCCCAACCATAGAGCATCACTACACTTTGACCGGTACCCAGTTATACTGCTTGGTGATAGAGGCACATAGGTGTGAACAACTTGCCTAAGGTTGTTACACAGCATTGCCTCGAGTAGGATTTGAACCCACGACCTACTGATTGCAAGTCCAGACGGATTGTAAATTCATAACGTTAACCTCCTTGGTGGTAATCCCAAGTCTGACTCAGGTACGGACTCTGAAACAGATGTGCACTCCAGGGACATTATATTCCCTCTGATCTGTCATAATCAGATAACTGATGAGCTGCCACATGGTGTTCCTTATTGGTTGACGCCCTGTACTAGTTAGCAACACAACGAGATCGAGAACAAAACACAACTGGTCGGCAGTTTTCCTCGTCAGATGTGATGGTTCCTTCCAACAACTTACCTGTCATGAGACTGTTAGCTGCACTGTAGGAGGCATGCCGATAGAAACAGGAAACTCTCACTGTTAAAGTACCTCTCTAGAACAGAAAACCAAGGTGGAATTGTACCGCCCGGGAGGTTAATAAAGGGCAAATTTATCACAAACTTAGTGTATTTTAGCCCAGAAATTATCACTTATAAACAAAAGTATCTCCAACTGCCTCTGGTACACACACACACCCATTAGACGGTCTCAATTTCCTATCAACCCCGGTAAGCTGGCACCAAACAGGTTAAACCAATCTGGATTTTAATGAAGCAGGAGATGATGGGGTGGAAGTGGCATCAGACAGATAATCACGCCAGCACGTCACCACTCAATTTTTACAGGCCAGATGCTCTTCCTGCTGTCCAACCAACAATGTCAAAGTAATGTGTTAAATAAAGATAGTGTCGATGACAGTGATGATGAATAAATGACAAAGTAAGTAAGTAACGTCAGCGAGGACCTTCCACTGACTGATCTTCTGTCGTTGTTGTTCTCTGTCTTGCTCCACTGCAGCTCTTCCATCTTCATCGACCTCGTCCGTCTCATGGCTCCTGCTGCCCTCCGACTTCTCGGCACTGGCCACAGCTGCCTCTCTCTCAATCTGATGCAGACGCAGTTCAAACCATTCATAGTAAAAAATGGAAGATACTCAGCTAAGATTTCGGCACAGGCAGAAACAAATCCCCAAATTCAGAAGAGTTATTTAATTTCAAGGGAACATCACATCTTACGTCTTTTATGTCTTTTAATATTTTCTGCTGTTGTCAAGTGCTCTAATAATATTCATTAGTAATAAGAGTAACAAGTGGTCAAAGTAATCTGACATAAGGCCGCAACGCCACTGCACATGGATGGTTCAGTCATATTCGCCAGGTGGTGACCACGTGTGCCCCAATTTAATACGTGCTTCCTTGGGCCAACCAAAGTCCATATCCTAAATGGCATCTCGATCATTTCAGCCATTTTTGCACAGCTCACTGCACGGAGTCCCTATACTTTACGACAGACCGGCCCTTTTCCCCGTAAAAACTGCCACTTCACAGGGGGTCATGGGGGATCTGGATCCCCATCTACTACATGGTTTCTTGGGCCCAACTGAGTCCACAACCAAACGGCATCTCAGTCGATTCAACCATTTTTTGCAGCGCTCACGACTGTGACAGACTGAGACAGACAGACCACGCTACTCTGTCTGTAACAATAGGCCACATCTAAGTAGTACTGCGATGTGGCCAAATAATAAATGGTCAAAACAATGTGACATAAGACTGCATCGGCGCCGCAGACGGACGGTTCAATCGTATTCGTCGGGTGGCACCAATGTGCCCTCCCATGTGGGCATATTGGCACCACCTGGTGAATATGATTGAACTTGTGCTTCCTTTGGCCTACCCGAGTCCACAACATAAACAGCAAATCGATTGGTTCAGCCATTTTTGCACAGCTCACGGCAGAGTGTCGTCGGATACATTGGTGCCACCTGGCAAATATGACTGAACTCGTGCTTCCTTCGGCCCTCCCGAGTCCACAACCCAAATGGCAAATCGAAAGGTTCAGCCGTTTTCGGACACCTCACGGCAGAAAGTCCCTATTCTTTACAATGGGCGATCCTTTCCCCCAAAATTCCCTCTTTTCATGGGGGATTTGCACCACCATCTAATTCCTGATTCTTGGGCCATTCTGAGCCCACACTTCAAATGGCATCATGATCGGTTCAGCCGTTTTCGCACAGGTGACCACAGAGTGTCCGTATACTTTACAATGGGTGCCCCTTTCCCCAAAATTTCCCGCTCCCATGAGGGGATCTGGACCCCACCTAACACGATTCCTTTGGCCCATTCGAGCCCAAAACCCAAACAACATCTCGGTTCAGCTGTTTTTGCACAGATGACCACATAGTGTCCCTATACTTTACAACGGGGCACCCCTTTCTCCAAAATTGCCCCTTCCCATGGGGGGATCTGGACCCCCATCTAACAGATGGTTCCCTGGGCCCACCCGAGTCCTCAACCCAAACGGCATCTCGACTGGTTCAGCCGTTTTTGCAGGGCTCTCTAGTGTGACAGACCGACAGACCATGCTACTCAGTCAGTAACAACAGACCGCATCTACATACGTAGTACAGGTGATGCGGTCTAATAATAATAATAATAATATGCATTACACCCTGTTTAATAAATGCGGTGAACTATAAACAGCACAGTGTAGGATGATGCCATTGAGGAATGATAAGAACTTAATGATAACGATAATGATGCTTGCTGCTGCTGCTGACAATGTTACCTCTTTCTTTTCTCGCCATCTCTGTATTACTTCCTTCTTCTTGTCGTTGAGCTGGAGATACTCCTGGTACCAGGCCTCGTGGTCTCGAATCTCCTGCTCTGAGTGTGTTGGAAGCAGGCCGCCAGCAAGCTCCTTGATGAAACTCAGCTTGCCCTTCACCACCGGCACACATCCACAGATCATCACAATTAACCCATGTCAGCACATGGTGCTCACACCAATGGACCATCATGCATCAACGAATTAACCCATATGAGCACGTGGTGCCAACAGCAACCAACCACTTGCCATAATGTGTCATACTGGACAGGCAAACATCAACTTACTGATATACAGTTAATTAGTATACAGCATGAAAAATAGGTCGCTTTTATGACCATTTCTGCATAAATCTGCATCTACAACACCAATATGAGTTACGGTAACAAAAATGTTTATATTAGATATCCCGTGATGCACAAATTGCTGACTATCTCAAATAGAAATAAATAACGACAGGAAAATGCATCGAAACAGAGCAAACTAGAAATGTGGGCCAATGCCCAACGTGATGGTCGCCCTGCCGAACATAGGTGGCGCCCTCAATTCAACGCCGCAAAGTTTGGCTGGCGCCCACTACAACATGCCATGCAGTAACGCTGCCAAGACGCGGAAGTAGCTGGGGTGCCCCAAACTCCCGAAAGGATCTCAGCAGCTATCAGGCCGAAGTTCACCATATTGTACGGACATGTGGAGAAGGTATTGCTGCTTAACAAGATTTTTTCCGATTGTCGATACATGCCTTAGTTGCGAAGATATAGCCCGACAAATTTGTAGGATGGTTGCATCATTTTCGCGTCCTGTATTTTCAGCGAGCTGCGCGCAGCACGTTTCAGACCTGTATTCTAAATTCGCACTAAGGCCACACCATGTGTGGAAGTATGGTAGACATCCAATCTCCGACCGCTGAGATTAGGCGAGGAAAAAAAAGAAAGAAATAGGATGAAAATATAATGGTCTGCCCTATTACATAGGGCGACCATAAACAGACAATGAAAACATCCGCAAATAAAGAAGTAGACAGCCGACAGCCATATTGTGAACAGTAACACTCATTACATGGCAGCTGCTCATTCCATCTTCAGTGTGAAGCCGGCTGGCTACTAGTTATACAAGGAAGCCAGCATATGCACCACATCAGCTAACAGACCAGCTCAACAGATTTAAACCATCAGTCCACATGCATTCGTTACAATTCACATCCACTCAGTTAATAAACTTTACTTCCTTTCTGAAAGTACTCGAGACTGATCCACATACACAGAAGATGCTCCTTCTGTCATCCCACATCAATGTCAAAGCCCTGAAGGGTAGTGCTCGGACTTCCGGGCATTTAAAAACCTGGGTACCCGATGGGTATTGAAACAGGTACCCGGGTACCCGTGTACCCGTTCCGAGCACTACTTTTAGCAGTTATTTTCCAGATGCAGCTTTGGTGTAGGCCTAAGCTATTGCTGCATATTGTTAATTTATTTCCAATACACCTACTATGTGCAATGTTTCGTGTTTGTATGTGTATATTTTATTTTGTTTCGTATATTTATTTTAATAACAAATGAAGTTATGCAATGAATTTTTCTTATTAAACGTGACTTCGCAAACTCGACGGCGTCTGATAATTTCGCCAGCTTTAGAAAAAACATCTTTCTGACAGCACTAACTCAGCCAGAATAACTCCAGATACTTATACTTATCTCCCACCCAACCTGTTAAGCCGCCTCACTCGCCTCTCACCGTGCCTGGGCCTGGACATGGAGCCGTGATGGAGCCCTCTATAATAGCAACCAGAGATACAGCCGGCCAGTGGACGTTGGTCCGATACGAATCAGTAGCCACGGGATATGTCATGGGATGCTGCCGGCCTGCTGCTGTAGCCGGGAGTTGAGCAGATGGTTCGGTGCAGACATAAGTGAAAGGCATCGGGGCTGCATTGGCCTACTTGCTCACTGAGCGGAGGATGGAGGAGATGACGACAATGCAGGGTACGACAGACGAGTGGCGCCAGCAGCGGCCGACAGCGCAATTATTAACACGCCTAAGCTGTGTTTAATGCACTATGTATACAAATGCGGATAGAATTATTGTGTAATTCACAATTTCACAAATTTCTCGCAGGTATTGAGCAATACCCAAGTACCCGGGTACTGAAGGGGTACCCGGGTACCGGGTATTGAAACGGGTACCCGTTCCGAGCTCTACTGAAGGGAACTCAGTTCGCTGACTGATTTACTTTCATAAGACTGCAATTGCAATAACGCTGGCACAACACAGACGGCTATGCCAAGTTTCACCTTGTGTCGATTTCGATGCTTTAGAAAAGTGGAATGATCAATTTCATCCCAGCCGCCACGATGACCTCCAGTCTGCTGCAGAAACACCTGTAACACACGTTGTACAAGGCAGTTACAAGACAGCTCACGTGTTACATTACGATTTAATCACAAGCAAACCCAGGGTTGGCAAGTTTCTGCCATCAATGGTTTAAATCATGGTTTGAACTGTTCCAGCAAAAACAAATTTCTGCCAGAGTTTTACCAAAAGTGCAGCAATATCAAAAACAAACCCACTCACTTTTTACACAACATACTCAAACGGGATGCTATCTGCTAAGTATTCAGCCAGGATTAATGCAGGAATATGTTGAGTAGTAAAGACAGCTTCCACACTTTTGTTCTCACTGTTATGTTCAATTATGTCAACTTTCATAATCTCCTCACAGTTCACAGATGCAGCTTCATTTGTGTTGATACACATTTTAAACAACAGCTGGTGTGGTTGAGAATGCACAGGTGTGTTACAGTGTTTGTCTTGTAAGATACATACGAAATACTGTTATTGTGAGAGAGATGACACCATTTTGTATTTTTTTCAGGTCTTAACCAGTTTAAACCTCATGTCTGTCAGAAACAGGTTTTTGTCGGCAGAAACCCATCACTGAGGAAATCAGCACTCAACCAATCACACCAAATTATTTAACAAACATGCACCCACAGCCTCAGATTTTGTTTCATCGGCCTTCTTTTCTGCAGGCTGGATCAGTCTCCAACATGAGAACATTTTGGAATAATTGGAGTTAAATTTTTGCAGGTGCCAGTCATTCCTGTCGCATCAACCAACAGTGTTATCAAAGTACTGAAGACGACTCAGAGTTAACTCCAACAACTGAATACCATTAACTAGACCTCATCCTTTCCTGCCCCACCTGAAGAAGAACACTGCATCCTTTACACTGACTCCAGAATACTCCAGTATTATTACACAACCATACGTTCTAGATTCAAACATCCTGCATTTTGCTATGAAACTTACCTGTCACTCATTCTATATTTCCGCATTTTTCTTCTCCTGCAGAACTTTAATTTTCCAACTGTGCAGTGTTATCTGACTGACAGCGGTGAAAACACAAATTCACCTCGAATGCGGCGACCTCTGGTGGCAGGTCGGCAGTGACATCACGCGAGGAAGGTATTGCCGCTGTTCGTTGACTCTTAGCTCCGTCTGCTGCGTGATTAACTCCGTTGACTGCAGCGCCAGGCAGTGACCACGAGTCAAAGCGACGATCTAGCGCGTCGACTTCCTGGCCGAGAAGACGTTCATCTTTCATCAGCTCATCAAACCTGGCAACATTAGATCCAAGACACACACGCGCGCGCTTGTACACACGCACGCATACACCGGTTTAATAGTCGCCTTCCACTTGAAGATGGATAACCAGTTGTCCCTTTGATCCTAGAGGGTGACTAGTGCAAAACTTCTAAGTGGTCAGATGCCCTTTCTCGCTCATCGTCATCCTTTCTTCATCCACTGAGTAAACAGTGAAAGACGTCACTCCTATTATACAGGATCTTCAATGTCAGTACTCACAATCAAACAGTATTAAACCCATTAAAAACATGTCCATGTGTACCATCAGACAGACAGACACACAGACACCCATTTACAAGGCCTCTTTTCCATGACAACCTGGGTAAGCCAGCACCAGAAAGGTTAAGCCAATGTGGATCTTAATGAAGCAAGAGATGATGGCATGGGAATGGCAGCAGCTGAACCATATGCCAAATCATTTGCACCTCATTCCAGACAGATACCATGCTTGCACCTCATCACTCAAATTTTTACAGGTCTGATACTCTTCCTGACACCCAACCAACAATGACAAAGCAATAAAGACAATTCTGTATGCATCATTCAATATGCAGTAAAAGACGTGCATAGCAATTTAACCTCCATCTAACACTAACACGTACATGGACATCATCTGTCTGGCTACATTCTGAGCCGGCATGCCTGTTTCAAGTTACAGATCTGGACAATCTGCATCAGCAGAATGTGCGTCATTGCACGTTCGCAACCAACAATGTGCTACGTGGCTCATTAGTGACAACCACGTGACACACGGAAGAGAGACCTGGAGAAGGACTGCAGACTTCAACTACAGCTGGAGGAAAATGGAGGTGGCAGTGCAAAAAAGAGCTAGATGGAGAAGAGTGGTCTGTGACTGGTGCTTCAACAAGACATACCGATAAGTCAACTACTTCATCAGCTCAACTGAACAAATACCTTATTAGTTCAAAATTGTAAGAGAAGGATAGTCATCTGACTGTATGCAGCCACAGTGCATGAGCGCAAAATAGACAGAAATGTTGTTTCTCTAACACAACACCGCAGTGACATGCCACCTGTTCATCCCCGATATCAGCTCACAGTGGTCTAGTGGTTGCATGCCCGACTGAACTGTCCGTGTGTGGCGGCGATGAGGCCTTATGTCCAATTACTTCGACCACTCGTTCTAATTATTAGCTCTAGTGCACTCACTCAAGCTTCTGTTGGTCTCTGATGGCAGAAATCTGACACTCAATATCTTCTATGACGACCTTCAACCTCTCCACAGCTACACACATCACCACCACAAACAAGACAATCGTAGATTGCACTTCGCCCACGCTGTGCACTCCCGTCATCCCCTTCCCGCCGACAGGCGATTCGGCCTATCGTCAACATGCCAGAGGAGGACCGAGCCACAGACATATGAAACATGCACAAAAATTTGGTAAAGATCGCGCATGTGGTTCCGGAGATATCCTCGCGGACAGACAGACACACACACAGACAGACAGACACAGACAGACATACTCATTACAATACTTCACAACCGCTCCCGCGGGCGAAGTAACAAGCCACTCAACTGATCAACAGCTGTATTATTACACTGCATGCAAACTGGCATTTTTTGTCATGATCCACTGCTAATGATGAACAGTGCTTCAAACGTAATAATTACATGGTGACTGGCTGAAACAGGACACCCACTGTCTTACACATCGCTGCATTCAGAAAAGTGACAAGCGGCATGGCGGGTGGGCATCACATGGGAAAGCAACATGTACAGATGTTTCGCATCTGCGATGCACAACAACTGCAATTAATCATCACATGACAACATAGATACAAAGTTATGTGTAAGCATCATAGAGAACTTGGCAGACACGTACAGTCTGGTGTTGGTGTCACCTTCTCCAAGTCCTGTCGAAACTTCCTCACGGCATCCTTCGCTTTTGTCAGCTGCTGCTGTAGTTTTGATCCTGAATACCAAGCAGGCAAGCAATGTTACACATTCTTCAAATACAATAATCACTAATAGCACACCTATCAAAATACCATGCAACTGATGGCTACGATAAATGATCATGTGCATCATCAATCATCATCCTCAAGTTTCTTCGTATTTAAAATGTATACAGGGTGTAGCAGGAAAAAAGTAATCCCACTGCTAATATTTCACCTAGCCCTCAGAATTCTACACTGAAATTTTACCCACTTCTTTGGTTGTCGCGGCCACCTGTAACTGTTGAGATTCATCTTCTGATGTCAAAATTTAACAACATCATGCGATTTCAAACACAACAACTCACAATTTCAACATGTTCAAAAATGTTGGCTAGTATTACAGCTGAGAATCATGTTGCAGAAATGGCCACTAAAAGACGTGTATGTGATTTTCATGAGCAAAGTAACAAATCCTTCACTTTCATTCATTGCTTCACTACTGGCACGCTGTTAGCAAGAACATCTGGACTGTCCAAAAACTGTGCCACTTACTCCCAGACGTTTTATTGTGCAATAAGTGGAAGAAGAAAACGGAGGCTAACTGGTTAACCCAGCCCACAGTTTAGCCAATTGGGACAGTTGTCCAACTCCAGCTAAAAGTGAGGCCATAGAATAGCTACAAGTTGGACCAACAGAAATTAGATATTCTATAGCTTGGACAATATTTGTTTATCTATAGCGTGGTCAGCGTAAACAGAAATATAGTCAGATATAATAAATATCTCGTAGCTGTTACTGTAGTTGTAGTTTTTGTCAGTTATTGTTATAGTTATTGTGATTTCCTTAGAACATTCTACAGTCGTTGTCGGTGTGTTCAAGTTCAAGTTCGAGTACCCTGTTTATTCTATTTTTAGAGAAAAAGTTTAATCGTACTCGGTCTGTTCCACTATAAATACTGTAGCGAATATTTATTATGCGGCCGGCTTCAATGGGAGCGGACGACAGTTGAATCACTGAATTTCTTTACACTGTGACCCAGGCTGACACGGAAAACGGCCGTTAAAAAGGAAGTAATGAAAAAAAACATATCCAACACCTAATTCAGCACGTCAAAAAGCCAACATCTGACCACAAGAACGTACTGTTTGTTTTGCGATTTGCAGTGAATGTCTGTTCCAGCTGCTGCAGCTGAGAGAACTCGGTGTGCACGCTGCCACGGCGATCATACAGCTGCGCGCATCTCTCACGCTCTAGGTTCTGTTCCCTGTTGCAGTTATGCACAGACACAGATTGCACACTCTTAAAGGGGAACTAAACGTTAACACAAAGTGGTAGTCAGGTTATTTGCTTTATGTAATAATTAACGTATATTACCTTGTATGTATGTATGTATGTATCGTTCGGGCAGGGGTCCAGCCTACTCTGGACCCATACAATGAGGCCTTTATATAGCAGGCCCATTGCGCTAACCCAGGAGGGGAGGAGTCAGGTTGATGATGTGTGCGAGTGTATGCGTGACTGAAGGGTGAGGAGGGGTGAGTAGGCATGAACAGCTTGTCAGGCATTTATAGCGCGCTCCTTCTAGGCGTGGCCTACTGTCTGGCTTAGGCCCAATTGACTGACGCCTGTTGTTCAACGTCAGTCAACGGACCCAACCGAGTCTATTACTTCAGCCGACGTCAGCGCGACTGACACCTTGACGTTGCTAATCAAGGTGCCAGCAACGGTCACATATTGTAGAGGACACCGTCGAAC
>Ga0209259_1000343_pt1 | contig 13523 bp, 12 predicted proteins | sample WorMetGr2BELIZE1_FD_187417 | JGI IMG/M metagenome (GOLD analysis project Ga0209259, IMG submission 187417) | Marine gutless worms symbiont microbial communities from Max Planck institute for Marine Microbiology, Germany - Inanidrilus... ...
ATCGACAATCGGAAAAAACTTGTTAAGCAGCAATATCTCCTCCACATGTCCTAATAATATGGTGAAGTTCGGTCCACTAACGGCTGAGATCGGTTCGGGAGTTTGGGGCACCCCTACAAATTTCAACGGGTTTTGCGTCTTGGCAGCATTACTGCACATCGTCTAGTAGTGGGCGTCAGCCAAACTTTGCGGCGTTGAACAGAGGGCGCCACCTGTGTTCGGCAGGGCGACCATCAGGTTGGGCATTGGCCCACATTCTAGTTGTATTGTGTATTACTGTGTGTTGTATGCATGCGTAGGTTTGTAACACGGTGAGGTAGACCTGGTGGGATTGAAGCCTATCCTTAGGACCAATACTTCCTTCAGTGCTTTGACACTAATGGTTGGTTGGGTCATTTGACCCGCAAAAACCGTCCCCGAAATGACCTATAATGTGTTTAGTGGGACGTTAAACCCTACTCACCTCACCTCCATCTGTGGCGACATTTATGATGAAAACATATCTGTATTGAGCAGCTTTATTTTATTATTATGGCTCATAAAAACCTGTGCAGCTCATCTACAAAGATACTTTTCCAGAGGAATTGTAGGAAGAAAGCTAAGTGGAAACTGGACAAATCCTATTCATGGAAAAATGGCTGTTAAAATGGAGATGATATATCAGTGTTACTGTCAGTGTCAGTCACGTTTACATGGCACATAGTTGCAAAGCTGCCAAGCTGCTGCTGTCTGTGCTAGTAGAGTCAGAAATAGGAAAGTTTTTAATTACGCTGCAAACTGTCAAAGGAAGGTGACAAATAACGGTAGTGTATGATAACCAGTTCAAGGTCAGCTACAGAGTGCCCGACGGCAAAACGTCGAATGCCATTGATATGGTAAGAACGGCTTGTTGCAGCTGGCAGACTGCAGATGCCGCCGACGGGCAATGTCAGAGATCGCTATGTAGCATTTCCTCGTGTACTGTGGAGCTTTGGATTGCAGGCATTGATGAACAGTTATGCAGAGTTTGTACTGTATAGAATGTGTTGTTTGAACTGTGCTTTGACAGGCAGTAAGAAACCAAAGCTGTCCTCAAAGCTGTCCTCCCGTAAACAGGCCGATGATGATGATGATGATGATGATTATGATGACGATGACGATGATTATGATGAGGCTGACGTTCCTCTCCCTGATGTCCGTGTAAAACCCACTACGCAGCAGTTTTATGAGCAGAATAAAGAGAAGGTGGCCATTAGTTCTTGTGTACTTTTGTTCTTACATACTTCCTCCTACCAACATACATTTTGTCATATAACTACTGACATTTGGCTCATTAAATGTTGCTTTTGATTGTGATGATGATGATGATGATTATTATTATTATTACTATTATTATTAATTTGTTTGTTTGAGTCTGTGTTGATGCAGTTACAAGTTTAACTAGAGGAAAAGAAATTTATATGACACTACGTTGATGTTAATTTCCCTATTAGTTTTATTTTCACAGTGCAGAGATGATGTAGGCGACATCTTTGAGTAGGGTCTTTTCTGTAATCCAAATGCATGCCGGTGAAACTTTGCTCCAATGAAAACCTCCAGTTCTGAACTCGGGTTGCTGGCTAACACATGCTCCATAATGACTGTACAACAGTCGTTGTTAGGTTTATTTTATTTTGGAAAAGTTTGGGTGAATGTTTGCAGTGAATATGTGTAGCATATTACATGAAAATTACCATAAATAATTAGTATGTTACCATTTAGTGTTTGATGCCATAAACTGTTGAGTTTTTGTGCATCATGCTAGCGATATATTTGCTGTGTTTCTGTTTCTTAATGATGAGATTGTTCCGAGAACTTTGGCTGACTGCTTGCACAGTGATTTATTGTACCACGTGTATAATATATGTTTAATGACAGTAATCATGATAGTGGTTGTTGTCGATGTCTGCTGCTGACAACTGAGCGTGGGTGCATCAGAGAGACTGCGTATTCGCTGTTGTGACGTGCATAGGCGTATGCAATGGACAAGGAACGTCGCGGAACTGTGTGCATCATCAATGTGTTTGATGTACGTCAACCGGGAATGAAACCTCGGAACGGCACTGATGTAGATCGTGACCGACTGACAGAGTTGTTTGAACAGCTGCACTTCCATGTGGTGGTATTTAACGATGATGATGATCTCAGTGCCAGGGTGCGTTGGTTATGTCGTACGTTGGTTATATCTTTATTGTGCTAGAGTGTAGTATGCATCAGATTCTGTTTCCTTTATCCATATCCCAACAAGCTGCAGAATAAAATGTCTCAGTTTTGTGACCAGCTTGAAGGGACACTGCATCCTAGACAGCTGTTGCAAGTCGGTTTCCGCGTATCTTGTTCAAGCAGTGAATTATCGTGGGTTTATTCTGCTAATATTTCTTTATTCATCTTGCAGTTATCACGACGTGGCACACAGTGTCTAGCAGGTCTCTACGATCCTGATGAAGTAGTTTGACTTACTTTTGCTTTATCATGTTATCTATGAAAAGCACTAACAGTTTTCCATTCATTGCTTTGACACTTTTGGTTGAGCAGCTGTAAAAAAGTTTTGAACCAACAAATCCCAAACGTTCCCAACTGACTTTTGATGGAAGGTCAGACATACCCTTCCTCTAACTCCAGTTCCTGCAGTGGCACAGCAGAATATTGTTTCTTGGTCTTGTCAGTTACTGAATTAAGTGCATATTAATTGCTTAATTAATTTGAAAAAGTTGACAATGAAATAAGATACAGACATGTGTAAATTGTAGAAAAATAGATTGAGAGATTTTAATTTCATGGTCTCATAAATTTCCATTGTTGTCATGACAAAACTTGTAATTTCACTGGAGATAAAACAAACCCAAAGTTCAGTAACTGAATACATTTTACATGTTGTTCTGATGAAAAGGCGGAGAGTTCGTTTGCTTATTTGTAGAGTGCTACATGAACAGAATGTTAGGAAAGCTTCATGTGTTTGTTTATTGAATGATATTATCATGACAGACAAATTGTAGAAGTCAGAATCATTTTTGTTGATTTTGTTTTTACCACATACAGTGAACTGCAGATGGTTCTTTTTTGGCGCCATCAGTCTGTGGTTTTTTGTTTGTTTGTATGAAATATTTTGGGAACTGCAGAATGAATTTGCACCTAATTCACACGGACGTGTATGGTCCCTCGCTTGGACGAGTAAAGGTCAAGGTCAAAGGCAGAGTTTGCCAGGGACTAAAAATGGCATTTTTCAGCCCTTTTGGCGGCCTGCGTGTGGTTTGTGTTTGGTAAAACATCTTTAGCCTCTAGTTTTATATTCTTCAACATTTGTCAGTTGTTTCAATAAAACCCATCGTCTTGCGTTATGTTCTAGCATTGTCATCTCATGTTTTCCTTCTTCAAGTGCTGTGCAGTGACCACATTTGCATGGTATAAACATTACGTATGTTGATTGTAGGAGATGCTGGATAAGATTAAGATGACGGCTGCGGAGACGGTTGATCCGCAGTGCTTTGTGTTGTTTATACTCTCTCACGGCGAGGAAATCAACGGTCAAGAGGTGGTGTATGGGACAGACGGAAGATATCTCACCAAGAAGCAGATCATCGCAGAATTGTCGGGCGTCAACTGTCCACATCTCCGCGGAGTTCCTCGACTTGTTTTCTTCCAGTGTTGCAGAGGAAGTACGACTCTGTGTCATTACTGCTGTCTTAGTATTCAGTCATTTCTCGCAGGTGTTAGTGATACGGAATAGACCAATTAGGTGTGGCTGGACGGCATGGGAAACATTTGAACCATGTTAAAGGTTGTCACATGGTACGGATACGGTGTAAGTACCAGTGCTGAGGAGTGCTGTGGCATCTCCTCCCTAATCTGAATGCACGTGTTGCTGTCAGTAAGGGCGTGCAGGCAGTAAATGTTGCTCCAACAAGTCCTCCATTTGGTCGCTCTTGCATCTTCTCCCTATAGTGATTGATTGAGTAGTGTTTAATGTCCCACTAAACACATTACAGGTCATATCGGGGACGGGTTTTACAGGTCAAATGACCCAACCAACAGTGTCAAAGCACTGAAGGAAGTTCTTCTCCCTAATCTGAATGCACTTGTTGCTGTCAGTAAGGGCATACAGGCATTAAAAGTTGCTCCAACAAATCCTCCAGTTGATGGTGCTTACTAACACAAGTTGACTCTGTATGATTGCCATAAAAGCGTTGTTGTTGTGTAGAAAAGGTTGTCGCATCTCACCAGCATCACCTGTATTTGGATTGGAGGATCACTGCAAATAATGTCACTTCTGTGTTTGAGAAATGCTGGTTGTGATCAGCGGAGAATTGTGGGGCTGAAAAAGTCTTAAAGATGATATGCAATGATTTTAATAATAATATATAATAATACAGTATTTATATAGCGCCTTAAAGTCCTGTAAAGGATACAGAGGCGCTGGAAAGGATACAGAGGCGCTGGTTGTCAAAGAAAATTGCTGGTCGTATGTCTTTAATATAATGGAATATATGCGAATATTGAGGAACATCAAAAATAAGAATATTGTAGAAAAAATGTCTGAAAGTGTGCACCGATGATTTGTTTACTTTTCACAAGTGATGACATCATACCAGGAAAACACAACCAAACAGCCTATTGAGTGTTGAATTTTGATACCCGATCGCGCAACAACACATAGGTATGACGATAAATGTAGAAATAGGTTCTTAAAACATAAATGGGTAAAACAACTTCTTACCAAATCTTAGTAAAATGCAAACGACACAGGCGCATCCTGATATGACGTCACACATGATGATGATTCCGAACAATAGCTATACTAAACAGACCACTAAAGTTGTTCTTTTTAGCATTTTGTGGCGTAATTTACCAAAATTTATTACACGGACGGGTTTATATTGCAGTAAGCAGCTAGAAACTCCTTTTTCATGAATTTTGTGAAAAACCGTTGCATATCACCTTTAAGATTTTTATTGAATTCTTGCGAGTGTTCTTAAATTGCCAGTAATATTCGTGGCCGGTAACTTACCGGTAAGTATGTAAGTTACCAGTAAGCACATAACTTCGGTCGGTAACTTGTCCGGCACTCATAACACTAGCGAATGCTATAATGATTGTGAGAAGTCAGTGTGTGTATGTCTTTACTTGTCCGGCACTCATAACACTAGCGAATGCTATAATGATTGTGAGAAGTCAGTGTGTGTATGTCTTTACTTGTCCGGCACTCATAACACTAGTGAATGCTATAATGATTGTGAGAATTCAGTGTGTGTGTGTGTCTTTGAGTTCTGTGCTACAAGGGTCTCTATGTATTGTTCATCACTTGTCTCAACTGACAGAAATAACTACAGCTGTGAAGTGCAATCTGCCTGTTGTCCCCTGTAACTGCTTTCCTGCACAGAAACGTTGTTCCCAAATATCTTGATTCAAATTAAATGACTTCTGTTACAGTGATGGGCAATAGTTAACTAAAATAAGTTGCAACTAAAAGTTTAACTAAAAAAAGTCTAATTACACAAATAGTTTAACTAATTTTTCGTCAACTAGTTAAGTCAAAAGTTAGACTACTTTTTTATTAGTTAATAACTAAAAGTTTAACTGCATTTTATACAACTTTTTGTGAGTATTGGACACTGATTGATTACTAGAATTTACAATTCCTTCGCATGCAAATGCAGTTCTGAGAGCTATTCTACTGTTGATGGTCCAAAACTGCCTGAACCAATCAGGACATACAATTATTGAAAATACCACCCCTAATTAAATACGCTTTGGTGTTGTTGCTATTTATAGACGTCACTGCCAGTGCCACTCCCACACATACTGTGCCTACACGTCAGGAACCCGACACATAACTCCACTCACTCCACGTTGGGAAGTCCTATCCCCACCCTATCACCAAACGTAAACCTAACCCTAATCCTAAGATCAACCCTAGCCCTACTTACCCTACTAATTCATTCATTTGTGTACATCTCCATGTAACGTCAGACAGCAAACCACGTTTACATTTTATTACAAGCTCCAGTTAATTTAAATTGTTTATGCAACAGGCACTACTGGTATAGCTGATGAGTTGGATGCACCGGACGATGAGCTAGACGTTCGGCTGCCAACAGAGGGTCATCTGTTAGTCTGTTTCCCATGTCGAGAAGGTTTGTTTTATAATTCTTTGTCTGTTGTGACAATGCTGTCATGATCTTTTCTTGTCTTACAGATTGTAAGTTTAATCACACGTTTTCACTTTTGATTCTTTGTGATTTTATACATTGAATGATCTTCATTCACACTGTATGCTATGAGCCTTTTCCATGTTAGTTGAGTCATTACTTTTGTGAATATTTATCCTCATTTTACAGCATCTGTCTGTCTTTCACGGCACTAAATGTTACGAGAGAAATTGATAAAGATTGACATCTTTAAAAGATCAAAATATGTGCTTAGTGAGCTGAATGGGGGAGATGGTGGAGGTGGGAACTGGTTGGTTCGGATGGAGTGGCGCCCAGCCGGATGGTCAGTGTGTCTGCCTCTGTTAATTTTCCCTTGCACCATAAAGTCTAGAAGTTCTCTTCTGGCTGTGGCTCACCCGGGTGGTCCCGGAAAAAGGGCCGTAAAATGGTTGTGGTGTGGTGGTGAGCTGAATGTGCATACTGTTACATTGAGCTTTTATATAACACGTCATTCTCTATGTGGCTGTGTACATGCAAAAATGTCGATAATTAATGTCATTTTTACTGCGCGGTGCCATGCTACAGTGGTATATGCTGTAGTTGTGTCTTGTCCGTCAAGTCGGTGTTCTACTGAAATGGCTAAATGCAGGATTACACAAACAATGCCACACGATAGCCAGGAACTCTAGCTTTCTGATGCTGAAGATCTCGGCAAAACTCAAATTGGGTCACCCCCAACGGAGTTGCCAAACGCAGGTGTTGTAGATTACAATTGGCGACTTTCGACAAATAACACACTGTAACTCGAAAACGTCGACAGTCCTCCTAATCATAATTATAATTATCATTTGAAGTTTTAATACATTCCATTTGCAATCTACTGAGTACATCCGTTTATTAGTATGACATATTTTTGATTTTTTTTAGCTGTTTATTACCTTCTGATTTATTTTAGGTTTTGCATGCCTTCGAAATCCACTCAGAGGCTCAAGATATGTGCAGACAATTGTGAAGGTGTTTATGGAGGAGGCGCAACATACTGATATCCTGACAATGCTTACTCATGTGTGTATATCTCTACGGTTGAACTTCATTGTATACTAGCATTTCATACTAGCGTCACGTCGGTCCACTACGTTGTTGGCAGTCTGTCACACTGCAAATTTCCCCCATTCCATTCCTGCCATTTGTTTTGTTTTTTCCACTTACCTTTCCCGTCACACCTTTCTCCCATTCTCCATTCCCCTCTCCACTTTCATTCCATCCCTGCCACCAGAAGCTGCCACTTGAGTCTTTATCTCTACTCTCTGCCCAGCGTTTCCCTCCATTGAGTAAGACGGACAGTTCTTTGGTATTGTGGGTCAGGCATTAGAAAGTGGCCAGTAAGTCGAACAACTACTAAACGTTTCAAAAGCAGGTTATACCGTTATTTCATTTAGTTTATTCAGTATGTCTATTCAACGGGTGTGTTTAAAAAACATTCTACTTAACTCTTGCATCTTCGTAGCATCCTCCTCTTGACCGTAGCCGTGTCCACAGTCAAATGCCATTGTTGTGGAGATGTTGCTTTCTTCCACACGTAGGAAGCACTGATGTTCTGTGGTCTGTGATCAGACTCGGTGGCTGTCGGGCCGTGTATGGTCAGATGTTCTTGGGGGTCATTTCTAGACAGACTGAAGCTTACAGCTCACAGCAACAACTGTATGGTGATGGTGTTCATAAGGACCACGGCGTGCGATGTGACTGAAAGATCTCATGTGGCAATCCATTACCATGTTGGACAGACGGAGACACCGCGACACTGCCATAGGAAAAGGAAAAAGGAAAGGAAGAGTATTTATATAGCGCCTTTTTGCACCAAGGTACACACAAAGCGCTCAGGCATTGATCACACAGCTTTACCTGCAAACAACACCATGCCTGCCTTTTCTTCGTAAGCATTCACTAGATGGCACCACCACAACAACTGAGGCAGCAGACATCCAATTGCAGCTTCCTTATTCGATGTATACATACAATGCCTAAAGCTCATCTGTGTTGGAGACCGTGCGACACTTGGCGTTGTTTGTCAATATTCTTAGAGATTAAAAGCGACTAAATTAAGCTCGTTTCTTTCAAGTCATCCCAGGTTAAGCCAAGGTTCGCAAGGTCCGCCAGAGTTTCCTTTGAATTGGGACTTGTTACTACCGTCCTGTAACTCGCCAAGTTTGCCAGAAATTTGTAGTAAATTGTATGATAAAACTGATTGCACATTGCACTGCTTTGTATTGTATAATTTTGAAGGTGAGCAGTGGACAGAAAGAGCTGATGCCACCACAGGACAACAGGCACCAAGATGCTGGCCATTTGTCTTACCTCAAGAAGCAATTTTTCTTCTTTCCAGGCATCAGACATGTTTGAGAGGCGACGTCTGTTCTTACAACAACACTGGCGTATGACAAAAAAACGGTGGTCTATCAGTATTGGAAAATGCAGGTTGTATTTGAATAAGTTTTATGTTCTGAAAGTTGGTTCCACACTTTTTACCCGCGCGATGCTAGCTAGCACAGGTATTAGCTGTTGTCATATGTCTGTCTGTCCGTCCATCTGTCACAAGTCAGTGTTCTGCTGAAATAGCTAAACGTAGAATCATGCAAACAACGCCACATTATAGCTAAGGAGTCTAGTTTTCTGATGCCGAAAACGTGTCGAAACTCAAACAGGGTCACCTCAATGGAGGCGCCAAATGCAGGTGGGGTGGGTTGAATGCATGTGCGGTAGCTGAAAATTGACGACTTTCAACGCGAAGTGTTGTCAACTTAGTTTGGTGGCAAGTTATCACACTGAGCGTCCACCGTATTTGTTTGCAGCACGTTTGCTGTGACGCAGCGCATCAGGCGGGTTTGTCAGCGACAGCTGATCCTTATCAGTTGCTGTTATACCAACGTTTGCTCAATTTATAAAAACGGAGTGACGTACATGTTTCTGGTAGTTAATGTCTGACTTTATGCAAACATACAACTGAGCCACGTGCCTCCTGTGTGCATTTGTTATATTTAGCTGTATGTGAATAGTTGTTGCCATTTTATGGACATGTTAGTTGTTTATATGATTTGTTTCATTTGATCAAATGTGAAATTTTGTTATGAATTATGTCTGACATCCGGCAGCTTTAGGACTGATTAAGTTAGGTCAGTTATGGTCATTTCATAAAGACTAATTAGAATTTAGTCAGAATTTGAATTTGTGGAATTTAGCGTGAAATCTAACTTCATCTGTGTAGTAGTGACTTGTGTTACATTTCCAAAGTGGTTCAGAGTTCATCTGAAATATATTTTGACAATGAATATTTTTTTTATTATTTTCATATAATTAAGTCGGAGTGAACATATTTGAGGTTGAAATAATAGCACCTTCAAGTCGTTTGTTATTTTGTGGTTTTCAAACTTTGGCCATTTTAGTCTGATGATTTCTCAACATTGTTAGTGAACTGACACATGATTCCATAGCAGTGTCTCAGAATATTAGTCCACGTACTTATTCCATTATTCCATTTTTTCGTGCTTAAAAATTTGTTGTGGGAATTCTCATTTTGTATTTTGTTGAGGTGAGTGTTAGGCATGTTTTATTACTGTATCAAGTCTCATTGCTTTTGCATTGGAAGGTATTTGTTATGTGTCAATTTTTTGTGTGGTTTAGGCAATTTTCTGTGATTTGGGTTTAAATCTCCATCATTCAGAATACTTACATTGTTAAAACAACTTACAGTAATTACATAATAATAGTTTTTGTCAAGATTGCTGTTACAATCATGTACGAATTGTGCACTTCTGTTCAAATTTTTGTTTATTGCGAGTGACTGAAAATATATGCTGCAAAGTTTTTCATCCTGCATCCATCATGTGAGATACTTGCTGGAGAATGATTTACTTAGCAGTCGGCCTGTTGATGAAAAATTGCAATTCTTAGAATACTCTCCATGTATTTCGTCGAACGTAGTTAATGATAAAGAGGAAATGTGTGACTTAGTTCGTTGTGGAAGTTGTTTTATATGTATTGTGCACATGCGTTTACGTGCTTGGTAGTTTTTGACGGTGCAAACGATCTCGATTCATGACACTTTTATTTCTTTCTGTTTGCAATAAATGATTTGAAATAATTCATGTGTGCCATACTGTGTGTACTGTGAACGTACTGGTTGTTTATACAGAGGGTGACAGTGACGTAATTTCTTCATGTAACCTGTTTTCTGCCATTTTGTGGGGCAAGCTCTGCAAAATGTTTGTTGTTCTGATGTCAGTAGACGTCACTTTCTGAATAAGATAGCGATAGTACGGACGTTTCTCTTAAACCAACTGATTCAATTTTATTCGAATAACGCGACAGATCTTCACCATTTAACTACACACAGTATGACGTGTTGACCTACAAAATGGCGATCGCATTGCGACCACAGATATGTGACGTCACTTCACCCTATGTATTGGCAAGGCAAATGTGCACGACATACTGATTAGCTGCCATACAAATTGACTGTCATTGAATCATCTGCATACTACTGCTACTACTACTACTGCTGCTGCTGCTGCTGCTGCTGCTGCTGCTGCTGCTGCTACTGCTACTGCTACTACCACCACCACTACTACAACTGTTTTAGGGTCCTTTCTCCGGGACTTCCCGGGTGAGCTAGTGCCAGAAGAAACATTCACCCACCCACCATCCTCATCATCATCCAACCTTCCAACTACGCCTATCCATAGCATCCTCCCTGCTCGATTTACGTGCTTGACAATCTTGTTGCACCCTCACTTCAAGTCTTCTTTTGGTCTGCCTCTTGGTCTGGAGTCCTCCACCTCATATTCCATACATTTCTTTACCCAATCAGTGTCTTCTTTTTGCAACACATGCCCATACCATCGCAACCTGTTTTGTTGTAGTACCAAGATTATATGATCCATTCCTAGTCCCTATCTTTAACTCTTTACTCGGAACTCTATCTTTTACCTTAACGTCACACATCCATCTGACCATTCTCTATTGCATCTGCATAATTTTTTAAAAATCCACTTGGCTGCCACAGCTGCCAGAAATCCAGACATTGCTGACTTGTTTATAGTAAGTTTGTAACTAGAAACCTGTAACATCTTTTATAGTAACGTCTTTTGTAACACAACCGCATTTATCAGTGTGTAAAACCGTTAATGTTGACAATGTTTGTTGCATACAGTGTACAATTAACGCTGTTAAGTGAAGCCTAATTAACAGGCGACTTTTCCTTGCCACTTCACGTGCTCTGTTTACCGTTGTCACACGTCTGCTGCGGATCTGCTGAATCAGACGGCTGATGTCTTGATTTTATAGATCCTCTTGTGTTGAGGTTGACACTAAGTAACGTTGATGCTGCATTCCACGGTGGCTGTTTTGTGAGCATTCACTTGTCACGCCCGGCTGTGTTTTTACTTCATTTTTACTTTTTATCCGTAATTAATCTTACACGTTTTGTACAATTTTATTGTTGCCGTGGAGTGTCATGTGGTCTCTTTGCGATGACTTCTTTTTTATTGACCTTGTTTATAGGACTCGCTCCACGTTCCTCCTGATCCTCAGAGTTGAAACGGTGGGATTTGCTGAGGAGGTTTATTTTCAGGCTTGGTGCCTTTGTTACTGCCAGACCAACAGCTTCAATACACTGCCGTAATATTAGGTACAGAACAGAGTGGCATCAGTGACTCACTGTACATATGTGCATTAAAACCATTTGACAAATATTTTTTACAGTGCCAGTGCCTTCCAGAGGGTAAGAGGGAAAATTATCATGTCTGTTCTGTGCAATATTGTGTGCAACAATTGTGCACAGTGCAATGCAGACACATATGAACAGACCTAACAGTTCTCTGGAGTGGGTTTTGTCTCACTGGGCCCATTTCACTGTGATTAGATTCATTTTTGTGTATGTATTGCATGTATGTGTATTGTGTAGGCTTGTAACACGGTGAGGTGGACCTGGTGGGATTGAAGCCTATCCTTAGGACTATTACTTCTTTCAGTGCTTTCACACTGTCGGTCTGGTCATTTGACCCGTAAAAACCTGTCCCCGATACGACCTATAATGTGTTTAGTGGGACGTTAAACCCTACTCAATCAATCAGTGCCTTCCAGATATCTTTCACTGCTTGCCAAGAAACTGAGTGTGCCTTAAATTCATCACGTCGTTGTTGATATTGTTGCACGTTATGCACTGTTTTTATGCACGTACAAGATGGCACAGTAAAAACTGGGCAGTTGGCTACTGTGAGTCATAAGGTCACAAGGTAGTGTAGCGACATTTTTAAGGCGTGGTGGGTGACTTTGTTTACATATTTACTGCTGAGTTTAATGGTGAACTTTTTTTAGATCAGTCAGCATTTGACAAAGTTATAAACGAGAATTGTGGCACTTTTTTGACTCACAGTGTTGCACTGAGTGTCTCGGTTCCATATGAGTAACATACATAGGAGTACTTGCGGAGCACTGCTGCATTGGTCCAACAGAACGAATATTGCCAGTTTCTGTTAATACTTGTCTGTTCTTTGCTACACATATTTTTGACTGCATTGAGTAAAATCTGCTCATTTATTTGATGCTGCCTGTTTTTTTCGAAACAGCGTATGCCGAACACTTTCACTGCGTGGCCTGAAACTGCGGTCTCTCAGTTGATTTGTCGTATGACGTTTATGCTTATCCGAGTACATTTGATGTTTTATAACAACCATTGAGGTAGTTTTTGTATATGCGCCGATATTTTCAGCCGATCATTGCTGTTACAGTAGTTCCTGACCCTGCTGTTGTGCATTAACAGCTGCATCTGTCACAGAATGGTTTCATTTATTGCTAATGCTTGGATTGTATAGTTTCTCAAAATTCTTGTGCAAAGAGTTTCCCCATTGTAGAAAAGTCTGCGTTTAGTGGTGACTGTGTACAAAATTTATTAGCCCAATATTTCTCCTTTTGTTGTGTTATTTTGCAAGACCATCTAAAATAATTAATGTAAGGTAAGGTTGGCTGTCTTCTTGACAGAAGCTTAGCTTCTTGTCACGAAATAGGAGTTAGAGTGAATGTAATCAACGGTTGTTTAACTTGTTTTAATAGTTGTTGAGTATTTAACAAATACTGATTTGAGTATTTTAACTGTTGTTTGCCTACAATACACTGTGATTCACAAAAAAACGTGGCAGTACATTTATGATCATAACTCTGGAAAATCTTGATGAATTTTAATAATTTTTACATATCTGGAAACGGGAATGAATGCCGTGTGCAAGTAAGCTATTTACTTATTTATTTTACGTGTGACGTAAATATGACGTCACTGTCACTTTCATGACATTGATGACCTGCAAC
>Ga0209259_1000344_pt1 | contig 13505 bp, 10 predicted proteins | sample WorMetGr2BELIZE1_FD_187417 | JGI IMG/M metagenome (GOLD analysis project Ga0209259, IMG submission 187417) | Marine gutless worms symbiont microbial communities from Max Planck institute for Marine Microbiology, Germany - Inanidrilus... ...
CTGTATGGCGGCCTAGGTCACAGGCAAACGTGAAAAAGTAAAAATTAAAAAAATAATAATCCAACTTAAACGCTCAGTGTCAGCTTCAAGGAAGTCTTGAAATGGAGGCGTGGGCAGTCGCCAGGTGGACAGAGACATGCTCTGTGATGCCGCAGACCTAATAGATGTCGACAGTCAGCTGACCGCTGTTGACGTGAACCATGTTCTACAATGAACCGACCATTTTACTTAACTATTGACTCTGAATGGTCATGCAGCACTATCATTAATGTCGCCCACATCTAGTGTGTTCAAGAACTTCAGGGCTCCATAGCATGGGAGAATGTGCTAAGCTTCACTGTGAGACTATCAGCGACCAATGATGTGTCCGTGTAATTCACTGCTTGTCACTGTCTGCGGCAGCTACGTTTCTTGTCTGTAAAATACATTTATATTGACGTCAGTACAATCTCTAGTTCAAACAATATCAATCACAAGTTTTAATGACTGAGCAAAAGGAACTGCAAGAACATCTGTCATGTTAATATTCTCTTTCAAATCACTCCACGAATGATGATGAAGACTCAGCACAGCCAGCTTGTGACAGACGGGCATGCTACGTGACATGTTATTGCTTTTGTACTAGGGCTTTTTACAAGTAAAAATGCACAATTTGTTCAAACATAATAAAAATTACAGCACAGCACACAAACCAGAGAGTGGAACAAAGAAAACAAATTGCTGATTACCCAATCTAGACATAAACATTACAGAGTAAAATAAAATCATGATAGAATTTCTGAGTGAAGGCTGTCATCATCTAGCAACAAACAGCGACAGAGATTTGCATATTGGCATTGAGGCAACACTCCATCACACGGACACCGCAACACTTTCACCTGCAGTGTTCAACATCGCTGTACTTGACAGCATCTTCACGATCAAAGCATCATTGGCATCACTGTTAAATCTAAAGATAGTCTGAAACATTGGTGAAGGCACACGACGCTAGGTTAGCTGTCGACATGTGTCGGATGCACTGCCTCGCATGAGCAATTGCCAGCTCGAGCGGCGGCTGTTTGGGGAGACCTTGTAGCTCTACAGCAAACCACATAAACCACAGTGCATTAACAGCAGGCCTAATTATTAAATTTAGTCATTAAAATCCAATTAATGGCACATAATTAGACTGAGTTAAGGTTTTACGTCCCACTCAACACAAAATAGATCGTTTCGGAGATGTTCTTCCTAGCCAATCTCTTGGCATAGTACTGAAGAAACTAAATCTAACACAACAAAAGCAAACAACAGAAGAACAAAATAGTCTAAGCTAAACCAGAAAAACCACACAAAATGCTAAACCTAAACAAATGCACAAAAACTAAGCCTAAACCAACACTCATCTTTAGGAACTGCTTATGTGTGTGCATCACTGTGTACAACTGTCATACACATACAGCACACAACAGTTCTGATAATTTTCCCTCTTATCCTTCATAGCTCACATGATGTCTACTGGAGGGGAGGGGCACTGTATTTTAACTACTAAGCTCTTTTACTAACTACTTTTAACTACTAAAAATAGTTAAAACTACTATATTTCACTACTAACTGCCCGCCACTGACCCCCTACATAACGCGCTTGTGAACTGTAGTGGTAGTCTGAATCAATGAAAGTCTGCATTTCATTTTTCCATCAAATTGCTCAATGTTTTGTCAGCCAGCCGTGCACAGTGTGCTAAACAAGTGCTACATGGCTGTACTTGAGCTGGAACAGAAAAAATTCATATGATTTTGCACTGAGCATAATGAGCTCTTATTGATCTACGCAATCACGTTAGACTTTGTCTTTGAACTGTCAATGACGTGAACACTTCAGCAAGTTGCACGTCCCCAAGCAAGTCGCAAGTCCCAAAATAACAACTTGAGTCGAGTCTGTGTCTCAGACTCTAGTCGGCACCTCTGCAGACCAACTGTACTAGTAGGCTGGCTGACATAACTACATAACTGTTGTATAACTACAAACATGCCGACTGTACCTAGGATAGCACTATTCAGTGCCATACAGACTGGTTCTCGTTGTACAGCAGAAAGTTGATACCCAACTGGACTATTCCATGGATCTGAGTACGCTAGCAGGCTGAATGCATCCTGTCCACACAGAGACACACATGCTACAACAATCTGTCTACAGCAAGTCTCTGTGCATGTTACAAAGATTCAAAACTAGTCTCGTGTGTGTGTTTCTACACATGCACCATTACACACATCATTTCAATGGTCATTTTCCAGACGAAACTGGGTTGGACGGATGCCTCCTTAATTTTCTTTTGCCAACTGAAAATCTGAAGATAATTGGTGCAAGTTCTTTACAGGCCAGATACCCCGCGTACCACCCACTCAAAGTGTCAACGCAGTGAATAAAAATCAAACTGCTGACCTCAACCAGGCAAATAACTCTCTGGCCTCCTTTACCTTTACTGTACCATTACCTTCAGGGTGGACAACTTTTACCAATAGTTAACCAGTGCTGAAGCCAAATATAGATCGACCCAGTGTGCATCGCAGATCTAACCAAACATCCAAATGTCACAAAATTGGTATAATATGGCGTAATTCCTCAGGTTCCATAAGGTAAGCTCGTAAGGTGGAATATCCTGAAGTGGTAAGTACCATCTCATTTCATTTTATCCCAGATGCAGTCCAAACTGCCCCATTGTTTCCCCTTCAACTGCCTTCACGAGTACCAATTCAGTTTCCACCGCTCTTCGTACTTTCTTGTGGCTTCCTTGGCTTGCTACAGGTACCCCTTATTCCGACATTGAGCCCTACTTGGCTTCTCTTCATCACGGCTTCAGGGTTTCCCAGCGAATCAGCTGGTTTCTGCTGTTCTGCAAGCTGACCCACTACCACAACTGTGGTATCTGTAATCATCAGCTTCACAGCTGTACAAATATCACCGGCAGTATTTACACTAGAGGTCCCGCTGACAACCCCTGACATGATCATAAGTCATATAACCATCCAGAACACCTTGTGACTCGTGTTTTGGATGGGATTCCCAATATTAATGCCCCCATGACCTGGGTTATGAGGGCGATAAGTTGGAGAGGTCTTGGTCAGCCCTCTTCATCTCCGGCCTAAACCAACAATTAACTGTAAGAATTGCTTATACATATGTGTGCACAACGACAGTACACAGTACACCACAGAACAGTTTTAGTAATCTTCCCTCTTATCCTCCAGACAGTCATCATTGCTCTACTAGAGGGCGGGGGAAATCAATGGCTTCGTTCTTTCTAGATCCACCAAGACATGGCGGAAAGAGATGTTGTATATGCCGGCTCTCCCATGCCGTTGTTCAGAAAAATAGTCATTTTCATTTATTTTAAAAAGTCAGCGTAAAATGAAACAACAAGTGGTCAAAGTCATTTGACATAAGACAGCATCGCGGCCGCAGACGGACGGTTCAGTCGTATTGGCCTGGTGGCGCCAATGTGCTTTTCCATGCAGGCACAATGGTGCCACCTGGCGAATACGATTGCACTTGTCCTTCCTTCGCTGCACCAGAGTCCACAATCCAAACGGCAAATGGATTGGTTCCGCCGTTCTTACACAGCTCCTGGCAGAAAGTCCCTATACTTACAATGGGCTCTTCTTTCCCCAAAACTGCCCCTTCCGATGGGGTATCCAGACTCCATCTAATACATGGTTCCCTGGGCCCATCCGAGTCCTCAACCCAAACAGCATCTTGATTGGTTCAGCCATTTTTGCAGGGCTCACTAGTGTCACAGACAGACTGACAGTGACAGACCATGCTACTCGGTCCGTAACAATAGACCGCATCTACGTGCGTAGTACGGGTGATGCGGTCTAAAAAATGCATAATACAAACATGTCAGAAGTACTGTTGTCATATGACCAAGCAGACTTCACTCACAACTCTCAGTGACGTGCCATCAATCAGCTCCCAACAACATACACTGACACGTCAGTCCAGTTCATGTTGTGTGCAATGCCAACTGAACGTACCATTAACACAGTGATACTACTATATCCGTTTAACGGCTTTTTTTCCAGCACAACCTGGGTAAGCTGGCACAAAGGTAAACCATTCTGGATTTTACTGCAGCAACAGATGATGGGGTGGCAGTGGCATCAGCTGGACCATATGCAAATTATTTGCACCTCGCTCCAGACAGATCACCACGCCATGCCAGTATCTCACCACTGAGTTTATACAGCACTGAAGGCAACACAGTGATATGAAGAGCAAAGAAGTCGAGACAACTGACGCGCAGCATTCGCCGATGGAGGTCGGTGTGTGACGACTGTTCGGTGACAAGACGCAGACTCAGCTGGTGAAGGTATCGACCAAACACGAGCAACTGACGGACAGCAGTCTCACTGCCACCACACAGCTGCTCACCAAGGCGTGACAGCGACTCCTCAGCATTCGTCACTGCTGACGCATTCATCATTGACTGCTTCACGTCAATGTCTGCAATTTTCACAACACAACAATTAGCCACTCTTAGCACAGCCTCACAGCACGCTGTCTTGCCCGGAACTTTGGTTAAGGCAGAGAACCATGGTTGTGGTTTCGAACACCTTAACAGCCTGTGCTGTTTATATTTTGTTCCAGTTGGTTACTGATGACAGCTGAATGCTATGAGTGGCTACTCTGGCGATTCAGCTGCAGCACACACTATATGCAGTTTAACCTTCATAACACACATTAATAATATAAACAAGTGGTCACAGTAATTTGACAAAAGGCTGCCTCGCTGCCGCACGTGGACGATCACCCTGCCTAATTTCTTAGCAATAGGTCACAGCGTCACCGAGAATATCGCAATTTTCGGTATTCAACCTGGCGGCCGTTGGTGTTCGCCATGTTGTATTTTAAAAAGTTTCGAGACATTAACGGACAACAGGGTGAAGAAGTATAATTTGCGTCATTGTACCAAATTTTGTCGATTGGTCTAACCATTACCGAGATATCACGATTTTCCGGTCTTCAATATAGTGGCCGTCTGCCATCTTGCTTTCATAAAAGTTCGAATTTTTGAGACCAAGTCATCTTAAGAAGGTCACTTTGCGTCATCATGCCAAATTTCGTGGCATCGGTCATACCATTGCAGACATATGGCAATTTTTTTAATTTTTTCAACAGAGCGGCCGACCGCCATCTTGGATTTGTACTGTGCACATTTGGACCACCCGCAGAGATCATTGTACAAAATTCGATGCAGTAGTTCAGACAATAAGGTTTTAATATTTATTGCATTTGGCTTGAAAATACGTATTCACGCTCCCAAAATAATTTTCTTGGGGACTGACCCGTAAATGAGCAGCATTAACAACGTCACCCCTAAAAGGCACATCCGTCAGGAGATCCACGTCATACAACGTATAGATCATTAAGATCAGTCAACCCATTTTTGCACAGCTCACGGTAAAGTGTCCATATGCTTTACAATGGGCTACCCCTTCCCCCTACCAAAATTGCCCATTCCCATGAGGGATCTGGATCCCCGTCTAACACATGGTTCTCTGGGCCCACCCCCCGTCCCCGAAATGACCTATAATGTGTTTAGTGGGACGTTAAACCCTACTCACTTACTCACTGGGCCCACCCAAGTCCACATCCCAAACGGCATTTCGATCGGTTCAGTTGTTTTTTGCACAGCTCACAGCGGGCAGTGTGGAGAAAGCAGCTATTTATGAGCTTCCATGAAAATTCTGACACAGGCATTTGATTCCTTGGCCCCAGTTTCTTTATGAGAGAGCGATATTTTGGTGACTTCAGGATGTTTTGAGTCAATTTTATCATTGAACATTTGAACAAGCTGAAAGTTTGGCCTATCTCTACTTCCTAGGAAGTGTGCCATGTGCTTCATCCTTAACAGTAATTATTTCCACCAAATTTGAAGTTGTTCAGACCATCCGCTACCTAGTTATAGCATTTTGCTCCTGTTACGTGATATTGACCTTTTGACCTTGGATAGTGGTCATACATTGTGAGTCATGTGGTACACCCAAGTTTGAACACCCTTTACCTGTCCACCTGCAACGACGGTCTGCGTCTACGATCGTCGCTGGCGGAGTGATATGCGGTGTTATCAGCAACGTTCGATCCTCCAAGTTTCGTTTACAACACTGGCGGCTTACTTTAAGGTCTGTTCTCATTGCAGGAACTGAACTGAACAAATCAGTTTGGTTGTGGCAATATGAATGGGCCTTAAAGGTGAGCTGTCAGTGTTATATGTAGGCCTATGTGACACAGATGATAGCCTAGGGATGGTAGCTTTCCGTAGTATTTGGCAGTCATTAGGCGTATCAACGAAGTTACTCTACGTCGGGCCCGGTTAGTTCTGGGATGGGTGACCGTCTTCGGCGGATAAACCACCTCACTATTTCACCAAGCCATCCAGGCCAACTCAGCCTCCTACCCTCAGTGGGACAGGAAATCAGTACAAGCCAAAGTGCAGTGATGCTCTCATTATAAAGCGCTATACAAATCAACTGATACTTTACTTTGCAAACAAGTTCAGCCTCTCGTAACAATACATGTACAACTATGAAGACAGCAATAAAAGTGGCTGTTGCATAAAGAGATCCTCAGACTGACATGATCTAACAAGAACTTCAACTGACACAGAGCATCGCGCGGGTCTCTCGGCAATAGCTGATGCTCTTGTTAGAACATCAAGTTGCTCAATGGTCACGACTAAACAAGCATTGTTGCTAGATATGGAGTTATGTCTGGTCGGTATAAGTCTACGTTACGGAGTAACTTTCATTTATGTGTATCTCACTTCAGTGGGCCTTTTTTGACGGATGTGTTAATGCTGATAATGTAATCAGACAGCACTGTTTTTCACTTAGAGATGAATTGCGTTTTGGCATAGCTCAGTTCATGAGAGACTCAATAACTTTACGTGATTGTGTTGACAAATATGGTTTTTTTTCTGTTTTGTCTAGGAACAAAATTAGTTATATTGTAGACTACTTAGCCATCGTGTAAACTGTGTGCTGTTCTTTTTCCTATTTTTATCTTTTTTTTCTTTTTTTATCATTTACTGTGTACTTTGCATACGATTTGATTATATAAATAAGTAATGGATCGAGAAGCACCAAACAAAATTTGTATGATTTTGCACTGTGCATGATGAGCAGTATTCACTTACGTGTTCACGCAAAACCTAGTTTTTAAACTGTGGTGGAAGTGAGCACTTGCACAAGTTGCAAATCGCCAAGCTTCAAGTCCCAAGTGAAGTCGCAAGTCTTTTAGGTCAAGTCTCAAGTCAATACAAGCAAGTCACAAGTGGTCACAGTAATTTGACAAAAGGCCGCATCGCCGCCGCACATGGACAGTTTAGTCGTATTCGCCAGGTGGCGCCAATGTGCACCCCATATACAGAAAGCCAAAAAATAGTTGCCATGGCAATGTCCCTTAGAACCTTGAAATTGGCTATATCTTTATCGGATAGCTTGACCCCGAAAAACCAACCCTAGAATCAAACAGCGTGTCGCTAGCTATCTATCTATCCTTTGGGCAGGGGTCCAGCCTACTCTGGACCCATACGCTGAGGCCTTTTATAGAAGGCCCATTGCGCTAACCCTGGAAGGGGAGGAGTTTTCGGTTAATGATGTATGCAAGTGTATATGTGACTGTAGGGTAGGGTGGGCTGAGTAGGCGTGAACAGCTTGTCAGGTATTTATAGCGTGCCCCTTCTAGGCGTGGCCTACTGTCTGGTCACCCCAACTGACTGACGTCTGTTATTCAACGTCAGTCAGCGGTCATAACCACATCTATCAGCTTCAGCCATGTCAGCGCGACTGACATCTTGACGCTGCTAATCAAGGTGCAAGCAACGGTCACATTTTATAGAGGACACTGTCGAACCCTCTGTTGCCTGCCAGGGATTATCTCCCTGATCATCATGTGCATAGGAATTATTTTCACATAATTACTTTTACGTAGGCGGACGTGCCTTACCCAGGCCGCAGCTCGAATCGAACCTCGAACCAGAGGAACACAGCGCACGTCACGCTCTACTGCACATGGTGTCCGAGTGGTCTAGCCACAGGACTACGCGGGCAGCATAGTGTCGCTAGCTATCATACAGCCAAAGTTATAGGCATCGAAAGCCAAAAAATGGTTGCCATAGCAACGTCCCTTAGGTGCAGGGTAGACAATCGATCTCAGCTATGTCTTCATCGGATAGCTTGACCCCGAAAACCTACCCCTAGAATCAAACAGCATGTCGCTAGCTATCATACAACCAAAGTTATAGCCCACAACGCAAGTTATAGCAAATTGTGTCCTAAAATTGGTTGCCATGGTAACATCCCTCAGCAGCGCCGCACCCCCATCTAACGCGATTCCTTGGACCCATCCGAGCCCACAACCCAAACGGCATCTCGATCGGTTCAGGCATTTTGGCACAGATGACCGCAGAGTGTCTCTATACTTTACAATGGGACGCCCCTTTCCCCCTCAAAATTGCCCGTTCGCATCGGGGGATCTGGACCCCCATCTAATACATGGTTCCTTGGGTCCACCCGCCCCGTGCGGGCTCCGGGCCGTAAGTAAGTAGGTAATTTTAATGTGCCTGCGATTCACTTGTTGATTTCGGCACTGCATATGTGTGCATGTAGCTTATTCGTATTATTCGTCTTTGCTTACCTTTCCCATTTGTTTCTTCCTTCTTCCTTTTTTCGTCTTACCTTCTCTTCTATCTCTTACCTTCCAGAATATGGACCCGCTCCGTTTCCAGGCCGGAGGTCGTAGGAGTCGACCGAACCTGGGTTTAGTTTGTTTGTATCGATGTTCGCTGTATTTTTAGTTAAGGATGCATGTTTGTTTTTGTTCCTTTTGGTTTAGTTTTAGTCTTGTGATGCGATAGTTGTCTCCCCCTGTTGTAGGCACTAGCGTAATAATTTAAATGAGCGTCTCAATCCCTTTCCCTTTTTTGGGTGGCTGCTGAACAAAAATGCGGCCAGGGTTGAGGTTAATATATCGCTAGCCTTCCTTCAATGAGTAAGGATAACTCTCCATCCCTGACCTTTCGTCTCTGATATAGCCATATTTGTGCTGAAAAGCGACGTTAAACTCCAACTAACTAACTTGGGTCCACCAGAGTCCTTAACCCAAACGGCATCTCGATCGTTGCAGCCAGCCGTTTTTGCAGGCCTCACTAATGTGACAGACTGACAGACCAACAGACAGACCGACTGACAGACCATGCTACTCGGTCGGTAACAACAGGCCGCACCTACGTACGTAGTACTGCGATGTGGCCTAATAATAATAATAATACAGTATTTATATAGCGCCTTAAGTCCTGTAAAAGATACAGAGGGGCTGGTGGCTTTAGGTTAAGTCCCAAAATAGTGACTTGAGTTGCGACTCCAGTCCGAGCGTCTGACACAAGCCCCCATCTCTGCATGGCAGATTTGCGGGAAAGGGATATAAATTTTTAGATTTTGGTTTTTGACCCCCAAAAGGCATATCCTTGCGTGGAATCATGAGCGCCCATAGGAATTTTTCCAGGCAGGGGCAGTGGCCCTTCCCCTTCCCATCCATCCCTTCCTACCCCTATTAACGGCTAGGGGGTCTAGGGCAGCAGTGAGCACTATAGCTCCCCCAGCGGGTCCAGGCGGAACCCGCCCGCCAAACACATTTTGGTGCAATTCACAGCCCAAAATTTGCAAATCTATTACAGTTTTACCCACGTGCACAAAACATCTATGCAACGTTTTTATGACTTTTTCTGGAATTCACATTCTAACTCCTCCAGTGGATCCGGGCAGGGTCCGGCTACGATGGACATTAGTTGCATATTTTGCAGTCAAATTTTTCATAAATGGTGGTATAAATCAACCAGTTTTCGCCAATGTTGGCAGTAGTAGTACGTCTAGTCAGATCAAGAACTCAGCTGTCGTTGACAAACTGCGCAACGCTACTGCCACACCATTTAGAACTGACAGCGACGACCACTAAAACTGGTGCCATAGGGATCAACCAAGGTCACTGAAAATTATACCATTGGTTACCAACATACTATTAGCGGTTAATTCTAACAACTATGGGCATAAGTATATACAGCCATTTCAGAGATATGCCTATTCGACATAAATACACTAAGTTCAGAAAAAAACATCCCCTTGTGTTTTCTTTTATAACTTCTAGTCAAATATACCAATTTGCACAAAAACTGTCAGTTGTTTTTTAACACATGACAATTAACAGACTTACCCATTACAGTTTCCAAGTCAACATCTTCATCTTCAACATCATCTTTATAATCACTATCAAAGACGGTCGTTAGATTATCAAATCTTGGCAGCTCCGATGACCCATTCATACAGAACGGGGCACTGCTGCCATTAGCTAGTGTCCTTTCATCATTGTCCGAAGTGTCCATGTCTGAGTCTTGTTCTGTGAGCACATCTACGTCGCTTGCTGAGCGTGTTTCACCATTCCGTGGCAGCGTGTTTTTGTCTGTGGAACTTGCGGACAGATTGAGCGCGGCACCATTAGTCAGTCGATCAGCATCAGTGTGTGACGACGTTGTCAGTCGACGCGTCGTGTCAAACAGCCGATGTGACGGTGTTGAACCAACGTTCACTGTACCAGCTGACGAGCTGACGGTGGAACCTGGCTGGCAAGTTGACTGTACGTGCAGACGGCGACGTAGATACGGCAGTGAGCAGTCGACAGGCACTGACTCGCCTTCTGTTCCATTCACGATCTCAATGAACTGACGACAACGAAGTACAAACAGCAGTTCCAGATTGTTCTCCAGTAAGTCTGGATAGAACTGCTGCGTGGTTGTGATAGCCTCACCAAGCTGACCATCAAGCACCAACGCTTGAATCTCTAGAGAACATAACGTTTACAACTCATTTTTAATGTTGTGCACAGTACACACACCGACTAAACACGTGAACTCCACTGCACTTTGCACTGCAAACGACAAACAGCACAGCATCATCAATCCTCCTGCTACAGTAAAACTTCGTTATAACGGGCTTTTGGAGACCAGTCTAAAAGGTCCGTCATATCCAAAGTCCGTTATATCCAAACTAGACTGCGGACGGCTCACCAGAGTTGGAATATTTACAGTCCAGCTTCACTGTCCACCAGACAGTTTACACAACCGCCTGCCCTCACCCCGGCAGTGACTGTCTGTGTCCGTTTGCTACAGGCAGGAGATTGCTAGTCACATGAATGATACAACCACATGAAAACTGATGCTATCGGTCAGGCAGTTGTCAACTGGCATCAGGGTCTTTAACAACAATATCAACTGATCTCGCCTACAGCCACGTCGACTGGTGTCCAGCGTGGTTATGTAATCACAACACAATGACAGCCATTTTCACGACATAGCTATCAGCAAGACGGCTGTCGAAGCACGCCGGCCGTGGTCGTGATCAAGTAGTCTGTAAAGTTGGGACCAGAAAACTGGTCTGTAATAAACGAAAGTCCATACTAACGGAGTCTGTTCTAACTGCATTTATCATATGCATTATCACACAGAAATTAACAGAGACTCAGCTGGGACCAGAAACGTCTGTATTAACCGAGTATCCGTTATAACCCAGTCCGTAATAACAAAGTTTTACTGTATATTACATGGAAACAGCTGTTTCCTCTGATATATAAATTAATGCAAACAATATCCACATCACAATCAATAAATAGAGGGGGTGCTTATAGAGTCATACTTCCATTTAGCTTGAAAGAAATTGTCAGATTCTGTACAAATTATTACTGTATTGTACTGACATACAGCATGTTGCATGTATATGCATCTGATGATGTATTATCTTATATGGTGATCAAACTGTATAACAAGAAGCCAGTTTTTGGCAAAACTGGAAGCAAAGTGAGGGGCAGAATCCCTTCCACGGTGTGGATCATCAAATGCCATACACCAACACTGACAACATCACTCAAGCGGGACAAAACAGATGCAAAAATGGCAAAGTTCAAAGTTTTGAGTAAGGTGATGAGGATGTACTCTTACTCTGGGACACCCAGATCCCTTCTCACTGTAGCCCTGGCCATCATTTCAAAAACAAACAAGGCAATCATAGATTACACTTTGCCCATGCTGTGCACTGCTGTCACCCCTTTCCTGCCGACAGGCGATGTGGCCTATCATCAACATGCCGGAGGAGGACCAGCCGTGGACATAAGCAACATGCACAACAAATTTGGTAAAGATCGTGTGAGTGGTTCCAAAGATATCCTCACGGACAGACAGACACACAGACATATTCATCAAAATACTTTGCAAACGCTTCCGCGGGTGAATTAACAAAACAAATCCAGTAAAACTCCACTTTAAGAAGTCTGTCGCGTGGCCTATACAGGGTCATGTGAATGTCACAACAATTTTCATATATTCTGACACAACTTGATGAGTCATAGAAAAAAAATAAATATATCACTCAGATGTAGTTTTTACTCTATTTGTGGCAGCAAAAAGAAAAACAGGTGCAGCATCCACAGTTTTGGATAATCTCAAAATCTAAATGATCATTTCCTGACACGGAATACCAACTCCGCAAATGTCATAAAGATACATCCACCTTTATATCATATTAGTAAGTAATACAGAAAACCAAACTAATCTCATTACCCCTCTGTTCACACACATAATAAAGCTGGTTTATTCTGTCATAACAAGTCACATCAACAAATATCATACTCTGTCTGTTTTGAATAGATGCTAGTTCTTCTTCACATGACTGCCCAGTACTACGAAGAAAAGCATCAGCCGTCGCACAGTAGCCATGATGAACAAGATATGTTGAAACAATGCTACATAATATACCACATACAAACGACTGACCATCAAGTATCTAGGAACATGAATACTTAATAAAATCACTTACACAAAATTACAACATAAACAAACCATATCTTAAGCATATAACTGTATGGTTGTGTTAAAACAATTCTAATTAGATGCCAATACTCTGAGTGTACATGAACACTACCATCATCTAAAAAAAACTAATGTAGTCACTTTAGGGTTTTCACCATCAGATAAATCCGTGAGACTGTTTGTTCAGAGGTTGACTGATGGTTTTACATCCCCCTCTACACAAAATAGCTCATTTCAGAGACGTTCTTCCTGGCCAATCTCTTGGCGTAGTGCTGAAGAAACTAAATCTAACACAGCAAAAGCAAACAAAACAGGAGCACAATGACAAAAACACAAAAAGTGAACTTAAATCTAAAGAAAACCGACAAACCTAAACCAATAGTCAACTTTAAGAAGTGTTCATATGTGTGTGTCACACTGTGCACAACTGTCGTACACAATACAGCACAGAACAGTTCTGATAATCTTCCATCTTATGTTCAAGACAATCATCACTGCTCCGATGTTGTCTACTGGGTGAAAGGGAGATACCCTTATTTTTGCAGATATCCAAATTCCCTTAAAATACAGTGTAGGAGAAGCAAAGGATAGCCTCTGTGTTGAAAACCAGCTCAA
>Ga0209259_1000345_pt1 | contig 13482 bp, 14 predicted proteins | sample WorMetGr2BELIZE1_FD_187417 | JGI IMG/M metagenome (GOLD analysis project Ga0209259, IMG submission 187417) | Marine gutless worms symbiont microbial communities from Max Planck institute for Marine Microbiology, Germany - Inanidrilus... ...
AAGTCGTAGAAGAACTTGCCCTGGTCGTCCGACAACCGCCCCATCATCGTTCCGCCCTCCACCGAATCACTCGGGAAACGGAATCACGATCTCAGAAACCGATCAACAGGGGTTTATCAACAGTATCCCCCCGTTGCCGTCAATTCGCACCTCGCTGGGTGACGTCGGTTTTGTGATCGGTTTTCGGACCTTTCCGCAATCGTGGCGGCACCGCTCCTTGGTGCCAGAAGCGGTTATTTGTCCGAAAGCTCTAGGCAGGGAAGAAATGTACCGTCTCTTCTGCTGTTATTGAGGCGACTCCTAATGTGGCAAGTGTATAATTTTGGGTGGTTCTCATTTCCAGATGGCTGTGTTTTTGGCTATTAGCCCGAATCAACGCCCGGATTACGAACAAAAAGAAATGAGTTTGGATCTCATTGATGGAGATCTCGCAAAGGCGCTGGATTACTGGCGCTCATTAACCCTGGATGACAGAGCACCCAGTTGGTCTGAATTTGACCTGATGAAACTACCATTATCACTGATCCCAAAATGCCATGTTTGTGATGCTGTTGATGGTGGAAAGGACTTCCTGTGTCGGTTCTGGGGGACCGGAGTTACCGACCTCGTGGGAGACGATATGACGGGAAAGCTCATCTCTACAATGTCCCCGTCAACTCAGTTCGTCGATACGATGATCAGAGAAATGAGAGTCACCATCACCTCAAAGGAACCCCGGTTGCTGTCATCCCACCTACATCACCAATACGGAAGTTCTATCTTTCAGATATTGCTACGCCTACCACTTGCTAACCAACATGGAGAAGTGGCCCATTGCTTGACCCATTAACGGAGTACTTATTCGACAATGATCAGAGCAAGAAACACTTCGAAAGCCTCAAACAGCCCCTGGCATCCGTAGTCGCAGAGTGACGACTTTAGATCCAGCGAAGAAAAAAACTTTTCGGTTTCAAACCTCGACTCACCATTCATTGTGTTGTTGTCCGCATTGTCTATGTCGGAGATGGCTCATCTCAGGTCCGTTGGGTGCTGAACTTCTTACGCCCGCTCTCTCGCCTGGAAACGGACAATCGCCGCGAAAATGGTTATTGGCCGACATTGGGACGTAGCAGTCTTGTCGGTGTTCAGTTTCAATGTCCGCAATACGGAAATCGGCGTTTCTCCCAGTTAATGCGCTTCGGTACGGTGGTCGTCTCACGTTAGGCGTCAATCATCGCGGTTGGTGCGTCGCCGGTGCCGGCGCGAACCTCGAGACGCCCGTCCTCGCACCCGGGCCTTCACCCCACCGGATCCCCGAAATTGCCGCCGCTGTCCATGGGCTGCAGGCGGACCAGGCGGGAATCGGCGACGGCGACCTGGCGGTGGACCATGGCTTCCCGGTATTCCGGGTCGCGGATCATCTCGACAAAAGTGCCGACCGACGGGTATTCGGCGATGAAGCAGACGTCCCAGCGCTCGTCCGTAGGCCCGATCAGCATCTGTTCGAAGCGCCCGCGCCAGACGATGCGCCCGCCCAGCCGTTCGAACACAGGTGCGCTCTCGCGGCCGTAGGCGGTGTAGGCCTTGGCGCCCGTCGACTTGCGGCCGTCGCCGTAGTCGGCCGTCTCCTTGAGGCGGATCAGGTTGAGCATGTGGATCGGGCCGTCGCGGTCGTTGGCCCGGAAGGCCTGGAAATCGTCTCGTGTGAAACTGGTATGGCTCATCGGTTCCTCCTGGGCGCGCGTTTTCTGTTGCGGATCATCGTGCCCTGTCCGGCGACCCCATCCAAGGGGCCATCGCCGGTGGCAACGGAAAGACCCTCCCTTGCGGGTCCATCCGGTTACACTCGTATGAAACGCAATCACCAAACGGGAGTTTCGCCATGCGCCGCTTACTTGCCATTTGTCTGAGCCTGTTCCTCGCCGCTGCTCCTGCCGTGACCTTCGCCGACAGCCATGGGGACGGCAACGTCGTCGATGAGGCGACGACCGTGGTCAAGGAGAACCCCGGCAAGGCCGCCGGTGTCACCGGCTGCGTCGCCATCCTGATCTTCCCGCCGGCCGCCGCCTGGTGCGCGGCGACCATCGTCGGTGGCGCCACCTATGACGGCGACACCCAGGAGATCGTCAAGAAGACCGGCGAGATGCTGAAGGGCGACGGCCAGTAACGTTACCGGCGCCGGCCTGACGTCCGTCAGGACATCAGGGCTTTGACGAAGTGAAAACGGCGCATGTCGCCGCCGACGGTCTTGTTGTTCGCTTCGCGGGCCACTTCCTCGCCGATAAGTTCGTATCCGCAGGCCTGGTATAGGCCGATCGCCGCCTTCTGGATTTCGGCGGTGCTCAGATGCATGGCGCCGATGCCCGCTTCCCGGCAATAATCCTCGGCCAAGGCCAACATGCGCCGGGCCAGGCCGCGGCGGCGCGCTTCCGGGGCCACGTACATGCGGCGTAGTTCCATGCCGTCATCGCCGTGGCGTTCGAGACCGAACATGCCCAGGATCCGCCCGCCATCGGTGGCGACCCAGAAGCGACCGCCGCGATCCGCGTAGTAATCCTCGATGCGGCCGATCTCGTCGGCGATGGAGGCGGTGATATAGGCTTCGAAGCGTTCTTCCAAACCGTCCGGCGCCAGCAGGCGGTTGACCCGAATGAACAACGCCTCGACACCCGCCGCGTCGCCGGCGGCGAAGGGACGGATTTCGACAGCCTCCTGCGGTCCCGGTTCCGTCATGTTGCCTTGTCCGTTCCCTGTCAGGGGTTGAGAATCCGGTCGGCGGCTTCCGACAGCACCACCCGTTCGGCGCCGATGAAACGCCGGTGGCGTTCCAGTTCCGCATCGATCGCCTCCAGCCGGCCGGCACCCATGCGCACCCCCGGTTCCGGCCACAGGTTGATCACCGAAAGGGTCTCGCCGTCGCGCTTCATGTCGATGCGCCCGATGAGCCGCGCTCCTTCCAGGATGGGGAAGGCGTAATAGCCGTAGCGCCGCTTGGCCGCCGGCACGAAGACCTCGATCCGGTAGTCGAAGCCAAACAGCCTCAGGCAGCGTTTGCGGTCGCGGATCAGGGGATCGAAGGGCGACAGGAAGCGGACCCGGGCCGGCGGCTCCGGCAGGGCGGCGAGGGTGTCCGCCAGGGAGGCCGGGGCTAGGGCCTTTCTTGGTTTGCTGCCGTCGACGGTCTCGATCAGGACCTCGACGGCCCGCCCGGCGTCCCGTTCGGCGGCGCACCAGGCCGCCGCTTCCTTCGGCGTAACATGGTCCCAGAAAGCGGCAATCTCGCCCGACGTCGCCGTGCCTAAGCGCTCGAGCGCCGAACGGCAGGCCCAATCCACGTATTCAATGTGCGAGACCGTTTCGCCGAGCGCCGCCTCGGGAACGACGTTGGCCGTGAGGTCGTAGACCTTCTGGAAACCCTGACGCCGGCAGATGGAAAGCGCGCCGGTGCGCCAGTGGAACTCGAGGGCCGTCTTCTCCGGATGCCAGTCCCACCAGCCGCCGGCGGACTTCTTGATCTTCTCGCCGAGGTCGCGCGAAAGGGTCGGACCGTCGCCGGCGACCCGGTCGAGCACGGCGGCGAAGATCTCCTCGAAACCGGGGCGGCGCCACTTGCGCCAGCGCTCCAGGAGCAGCGCCTCCTCGCGGGCGAAGCGGTGGCGCCAGTAGGGATAGAAGGCGGTGGGGATGACGGCGGCGTCGTGGGTCCAGTGCTCGAACAGGCTGCGTTCGTCCTCCAGCAGCCGGACCAGTTGCTGGGGTTTATACGTTTGGTTGCGGGCGAACAGGATCATGTCGTGGGCCCGGGCCACGGTCTTGATACTGTCGACCTGGACGAAGCCCAACCCCTCGATCAGGGCGAGCAACCCGGCGTCGGTCAACTTGACCCGGGGCGGCGCGCTCAACCCCTGGCGTTCCAGGAACAGTTGTCGCGCGTCGCGGTTGGAGATGACAAGGGGCGTGCTCATCGTCGTCGACGTCAGCTTTCCGGTCCGACCTTTTCGCGCAGGCGCTTGACCGTACCCTTGCGCCGTTTGCCCTCGAGGCGCCGTTGGACCGACCCCTTGGTCGGGCGCGTCGGGCGTCGGCGTTTCTGCGGCGTGGCGGCCTTTCGGATCAGCTGGATCAGCCGCTCCAGGGCGTCGCGGCGGTTGCGCTCCTGGGTGCGGAAACGTTCGGCGTTGATGATCAGCACGCCTTCCGCCGTCATGCGCCGCCCCGCCAAGGCCTTGAGGCGGCGGAACAAGCTTTCCGAGATGGCCGGACTCGCGGCCGCGTGGAAGCGCAGCTGCACCGCCGTTTCCGTCTTGTTGACCTTCTGCCCGCCCGGCCCCGAGGCGCGGGCGAAGCGCTCCTCGATCTCGTCCTCGGCGATGCGGATCGTGGGGGTGACGGTGATCATCGGAGCGACTCCTGCGAAACGGGTTCGCCGAGGCGTGCGGTGTCGGTCCGCAGCTGCCGCGGGCTCACGCCGAAGCGCCGGGTGAAGGCCCGCGACAGGGCCGCCGCCCCGGAAAAGCAAACCCGTCTGGCGACCGCCTTGACCGGAGCGCCGGCGGCGATCTCGATGCGGGCCAGGGTCAGACGCCAGTCGGTAATGTACTGACCCGGCGTGGTGCCGACGACGTCGCGGAAGGTATTGGCGAAATGGGTGCGCGACATGGCCGCCCGCGCCGCTAGGTCCTCAAGGCCCAGCGGCTTTTCCGGGTTCTCGTGAATGGCGATCAGGGCCGGCGCCAGGTTGGGGTGGGCGAGGCCGGCGAGCAGGCCGGCCTCCGCCTCGCCGGTCTCGATCAGGTGACGCAAGAGGCGGATGACGACGACCTCGCAGAGCCGGTCGACCACGGCGCGGCGCCCGCAGCGCGGTGCCCGGGCTTCGTCGATGAGGATGTCGGCGACGGCGGCCAGCGCCGGGGCGTCGACCAGGCGCACCTCGACCCGTTCCGGCAGGGCGAGCGCGATGGGACTGGCGCCGCCGGTATCGACGCTGGCGCTCACGGCATTGGCGGGCCCGGCATAGGAACGGGCGCCGCGTGGATAAAAGTGGAGCGTCGAGGATCCGTCGGTACCGTCCGATATGAACAGATTGGCCACGGTGGCGCCGCCACCGATGCTGTCTCCCAGGGGAAACACCTGGGCGCGGATGCGGAAGCGTTCAAGCAAAGCCGACAGACGGTCCGGCCGACCCGTCGAATTCGTCGTCGAATTTCGCGATGGCGTCTTCGCCGCCCTGTTCATGGCAGGGATTCCCTCTGAAATGTACGATCGGTTAAGTATCGTGGACATATCGTAACTAGAAGTTCGTTAGGGTCAAGCTCCTGCAACCCTCGAAAAGGATTCCACGATGCTGATTCCCCGCCAGCCGACGCCGGACTTGGCCGTTTCCACTCTCGATCACGGCCCCTTCGAACTGGCCGCCGACGGTGCCGAACGGTTCACCCTGGTCGTCTTCTACCGCGGCTACCACTGCCCGATTTGCGCCAACTACCTGACCGAACTCGAACGGTTGACGCCCGAGTTCGCCGAGCGCGGAACAAAGACAATCGCCATCAGTGCCGACGGCGAGGAGCGCGCCCGCCAGATGGCTGACAAGATCGAGGCCAAGCAGCTGCGCTTCGGCTACGGTCTCGGCCTCGCCAAGGCCCGCGAGTGGGGGCTTTTCATCTCCACCTCCAAGGGCGAGACCTCGATCGGCGTCATCGAGCCGGACCTTTTCCCGGAGCCCGGTGTCTTCATGGTCCGGAACGACGGCACGCTCTATTACGCGTCGGTCCAGACCATGCCCTTCGTCCGGCCGCATTTCCGCGAGATGATCGCCGCGCTCGATTTCGTCATTGCTAACGACTACCCGGCCCGTGGCGAATATACGGACCCGGTCTGAGGCTCGGGCGGCCGTACTGGACGAATTTTCTCCAAACGGTAAATTTTTCTCGTAAAACAACCCAAGAGGGTTTAAAAAAGAGAGGATCTTACCCTGGGTGCCGGAGCCCCACTTGTTACCCCCGCTTGGCAAACCCCGCCAAGCACCCCGCCGGCACCGAAATCCTCGGCGCCGCTCGCTCACTCGCGGCGCTCCCTCCTTGCGGCCGGGCTTCGTGCCCGGCCCTTTCTTTCAGGACACTTTGTTCGCGGTCCTTTTGTTTCCGGAATCGTGTTCTGCGGGCGCAACGGGGGATTGCCATCGCGTGCAATCTAAAATAGAGTGAGGTCCTACACTTCGTTCCGTGTGTGTCGGGCTTCATTCTCCCGGCGCATGCTTCCAAGGCCGGGCACCCCACGCCCGGCCTTTTTTTCTGGCTGCGCCGCAGCGCCAAAGCTGCATCAGTTGGGCAGGGCAGTACCAGGGCGGCCCTCGGCCATCGGCGCCAAAGCGCCCGGGTCGCGCCCGCTGGGTTCGCAATAGCCAATGGCCTTCAAATGACTGTTGAACGGGCCGTCCCAGATCAGCATGTGGCGAAGGACCTTGTCGATCGATTGGTGGGTGTCGCTGACCATGATCCGGCCGCGATCGGCGACGCGTTGGCGGATTGCGGCGACCTCTTGCAACAACTTGCGGTGATGAACGCAGTGCTCGCGGAGCTTGCTGTAGCCGGTCTCGGCCATCAGCTGTTCCTCGTCGGCAAAATGCCGCACCAGCAGGTCATGAAGGCGTCCGAATAGTCGGTCAATCTCGGCCGTACTGCCGGGATCACCGATGGCATTGAAACCATCCAGTATGTCGAACAGTTCCTGGTGCTGATCGTCCAGCTTCTTGACCCCAAATAACGACACGTCGGGCACTTTGTAATTTTTCATCGGTCTTCTCCCGTTGCCGGGCGGGGCGGTGCCCGGCCCGGTCTCTTGGTGGCGGCCGTTAGATGACGGCGCGCAACTCGACAAGGAACTCCTTCACGTTGTGGTCAAGGGCGACGCTTTGCTCGGCCAATTCGTCGGCTGCCGACAACACTTCCTCGGCCGCATGGCCGGTCTCGACGGCGCCTGTTGACACGCTGGAAATGTTCGAAGTGACGGCGGCGGTGCCGGTCGACACCTCGTCGACGTTGCGCGCGATCTCTTGGGTCGCCGCGCTTTGTTCCTCGATAGCGGCGGCAAGCGCGTTCGACGTCTCCTGGATGACGCCGACGGTTTGGGCAATGCCGTCAATGGCCTTCACCGCCTCGCCAGTGGACCGTTGCACGTCGGCCACTTGTGTCCCGATCTCTTCGGTCGCTTTCGCTGTCTGGTTGGCCAGGTTTTTGACCTCGGAGGCGACGACGGCAAATCCCTTGCCGGCGTCGCCGGCACGGGCCGCCTCGATGGTGTCCCAAAGTAGCTTGAACACGCAGCGCGGCATTTCCGGATGACGGATGATGCTGTGCGGGGCGCCGATCAGCTCCTTCTCGCCCATACCGGCGACCCGATTAAAGACAGTGTTGGCGTAGGTGATGCGGCCTTTGAGATCGGTCTTCGAGACGATGATCTCGTCGTCGTCGAAGAACCGTTCGACACCGGTCAGCTTGGGAGCATTTGACATGGAACCCTCCTGTCAATCTCCCCCCTTCCCTGAGGAGCCCCCGAGCGATGGGTATGGTCGATGTGTCGTCGCGGTCTGCTGCCGCTTATGCGTTGTCTGCGGCGGCCTCGAGGCCGTCCCGCTGATGGATATCGAGACGCTGCTGCGCGGCCGCGGCGGCAAGTTCGGTTTCCGCCTGTCGCCGGACGGCCGCAAGCTGCTGTGGCAGGAACGCGGCGCCGACGGTCCGCGGATCTATTTCAAGGTGCTGCCCGACGGCGCCGTCACAAAGGTCCGCGACTTCGACCCGTTGAGCATCGTCCGCTGGGCCCCGGACAACCGCCACATCATCTACCTGCGCGATGAGGCCGGCGATGAGAACCGCCACCTGTTTGCCATAGACAGCGAAGACCCGGGTTTTCCCTTGCGCGATCTGACACCCTACCCGGGTGTCCGGGTCAACCATTTCCGGCGACTGTACACCGACCCCGCAAAGCTCTTGGTCTGGATGAACAAGCGCGATCGCTCGCTGTTCGACGTTTATGAACTCGACCTCGCCAGCGGCGAGGCGGCGCTGGTCGACGAGAACCCGGGCAACGTACACGGTCGGGTGTTCGACCTCGAAGACCGCCTGACCCATCGCCGCATCATTTCCGGAGGCGCTCGTTTCGGCTACCAGAAGAAATCCGGCGACGGTTGGTTGACGGTGCGCGAGGGCGACGTCGACGACCGTTTTTCCATGCCGGGATACGTGAAAATGGACAGGCCCGCTGCCGCCGTCAGCAATTTCGACCGCGACCGCCGCGCCGTGGTCATGATCGACCCCAACACGGGCCGCGAGACGGAAACGCTGTGGGCCCATGACCGGGTCGATATCCCCTACCTGCTGGTCCATCCGACGAGCCGCCGGCCGCTGATGGCCCGGGCCACGCCGGGATACATGGAGACGCGGTTCTTCGACACCGACCTGGAGCGTGACCTGGCGCCGCGACGCCCGGCCCGGCCGCATAGGTTCTCCATCATCAGCCTGTCGGATGACGCCCGGATGCTGATCGTTTCCGTCGGCGACGACCAAAAGGCCGGACAGTTTTTTCTCGTCGACCGGCGTTCGAGCGAGATGACCCTGCTCTACACTTCGCCCTGGGCCAAATACGACGGCCACACCACCGCACTCCGGCCGACCCGATTCACCGCCCGCGACGGGGTCGAAATCCACGGCTACCTGCGCCTGCCGCCGGTGGCCGTCAAAAAGAACCTGCCGACGGTGCTTGCCGTGCACGGCGGCCCCACATCGCGCGACACTTGGCATTACGACGCCGTTGCCCAGCTGCTCGCCAACCGCGGTTACGCGGTGCTGCGCATCAACTATCGGGGCTCGTCGGGCTACGGCCGTGGGTTCCGGAAGTTGGGCACCCGCCAGCACGGCCGCAAGATGTTCACCGACCTCATCGACGGCCTCGATTGGGCGATCAAGGAAGGCTTCACCGACCCGGACGCGGTCGCCATCACCGGCGTCTCCTACGGCGGCTACCAGGCGCTTCTCGGCGCCACGCAAGCGCCGGATCGTTTCGCCGCCGCCGTCAGCGTCAACGGCGTCACCGACCTGGTCGGGCTGGTCGAGGAAGCGCCGCCCTACTGGGTCAAGGTCTGGACCCGGGAGATCCTGGGCGATCCCGCGGAGCCCGACATGGCCGCCGAGATGAAACGCTATTCGCCTTTGACCCATGCCGACAAGGTCAGGATCCCCGTCCTCATCGTCCAGGGCGCCAACGATGTCCGCGTCCGGCGCAACCAGTCGGACCGCATGGTCGAACGCCTGAAGGAACTGGGACAACCGGCGGAATACCTGCTGATCGAGACCATGGGCCACCAGGTCCGGCGCTCACGCCACCGGGTCCAGGTGTTGACGGCGATCGAGCGGTACTTGGCGAAACGGCTGGGGGGCAGGGCCATGGGCCGTTGATACGGCCCTGGAAAACATACGGGCCCTAACCGTCGTCCAGCCAGGCCGTCGGGAATTCGAGAAAGACGATCTCGCCCATGTTGATGGCCGTTGTCGCGCCGCCGCCCTCGGGGATGAGCACAAAGCGCTCGTCGAGGTCCGCCGTCTCTGTCATCACCATCTTGATGTACCCGAGTCCGTCGCGCTCGACGTCGGCGATCTCCAGCGTCCCGGTGCCGAGCATGTGACAGACCAGGGCGTCCGGCAGCTTGGCGGCGCGTTCCAGCTCGCCGGGCGCCAGGCGGCAGCTCTGCAGGTGGCGCAGGCTCAAAAACACCTGCCGCCCGTCGAGAGTCTCGACGGCCAGGATCTCCTTGCCGGAGCCGCCCAGTACCAGGTGGATGCGGTCCCAGTCCGATGGGCTGACCGGATAGGACAGGGCCCCGTCGAAATCCTCGTAATAACAATCGAGCCACAACACGTCGGTCGCCGGTGCCGGGGGCACCACCCGGAGGTTCGGTTTCTTCTTCTCCTTCTTGGCCATGGGGGCTCCTTCGTGCGGCGGCAGGCGGTGGTGATGGGATTGTGCACGAAAAGGCGAGGCGGAGGAATGGCGATTCCGGCGAATCCCGATGAGATCAGCGGCGGGACCGGCTGAAGGCCCGCCGCGTAGGCGGCGCCGGCCCTTTGAATTTGACCTGGGTCATCGGTTTCGGTCGATGCCCGCTTCCGGCTACCTTTTGCATTGCAGCATCGCAGTTGCGATATACAATTGTGTGCAGATGCGAAGAACCATTAATTCGAAGGAGACCGGAGAGATGGCAAAGGAACTGTACGATCTCGGCGATCCGCCGCCCATCGGCGAGGTGCCGGCCAAGATGCACGCCTGGTTGATCCGGGCCGAGCGTTTCGGCGAACCGACCCAGGCTTTCCAGCAGGAAGTCGTCGACGTGCCGCCGATCAAGGACGACGAGGTCCTGGTCTACGTCATGGCCGCCGGCGTCAACTATAACAACGTCTGGGCCGGGCTCGGCGTGCCGATCAACGTGATCGCGGCCCGCAACAAGGCCGGCGAACCCGAGGACTTCCACATCGGCGGCTCGGACGCCTCCGGCATCGTCTATGCCGCCGGCAAGGATGTCACCAACGTCAAGGTCGGCGACGAGGTCGTCATCCATTGCGGCATCTGGGACAGCGAGTGCCCCACGGTCAAGGCCGGCGAGGACCCCATGTATTCGCCGACCTTCCGCATCTGGGGTTACGAGACCAACTACGGCAGCTTCGCCCAGTTCACCAAGGTTCAGGGCCACCAGTGCATGCCGAAACCCCGGCACATGACCTGGGAGGACGCCGCCGCCTACATGCTGGTCGGCGCCACGGCCTATCGCATGCTGCACGGCTGGCAGGAGCATTCGGTCCGGCCCGGCGACGTGGTCCTGGTCTGGGGCGGCGCCGGCGGGCTCGGTTCCATGGCCATCCAGATCGTCAAGGCCGCCGGCGGCATCCCCGTCGCCGTCGTCGCCGGCGAGGACAAGTTCGACTTCTGCAAACAACTCGGCGCCGTCGGCTGCATCAACCGCCGCGACTTCGACCACTGGGGCATGCTGCCGCACTGGAAGGACAGCCCCGGCTACAAGCAGTGGCTGGACGGCGCACGCTCCTTCGGCAAGGCCATCTGGGATGTCCTGGGCGAGAAGAGGAGCCCGCGCATCGTCTTCGAACACCCGGGCGAAACCACCATCCCGACGTCGATCTTCGTCTGCGATACCGGCGGCATGGTCGTCATCTGCGCCGGCACGACGGGCTACAACGCCACCGTCGACCTGCGTTACCTTTGGATGCGCCAGAAACGCCTCGAGGGGTCGCACTTCGCCAACGACGAGCAGTGCTACGGCCTCAACGAACTGGCCCTGCAGGGCAAGCTCGACCCCTGCCTGTCGCGCACCTTCGAGTGGGCCGAGCTGCCCTCATCGCACCAGCTCATGCACCGTAACGAGCATCCGAGCGGCAACATGGCGATCCTCGTCGGCGCCCAGGAGGTCGGCCTCGGCGTCAGTTCCAAGGCGCCGCTGCCCATGGCCCACGCCGTCGTGCCGGGACCGGAGATCGACACGCCCAGGCCGGCCTTCCCCATGTCGCAGCCGCTGCCCGGCGTCGGCGAGATCGACGCCGACCCGGACCTGGCGTTGTTCATCGACGACGGCTCGCGGGTCGCCGACCTCATGCACCAGGGCGTCATCTCCTGCGGCCGCGAGGATTCGCTCGGCACCGTCGCCAGCACCATGATCGAGAACGACGTCCACGCCATCGTCGTCATCGAGGACGACCAGGCCGTCGGCGTCGTCTCGCAGACCGACATGGTCCTGGCCCGCCAGGGCCGCGAGCCCGACACCGCCCGCGCCCTGCCAGCGGGCGAAGTCATGAGCAGGGGCTGCGTCACCGCGGACAAGGGCGAGAAGCTCTCCGATGCGGTGACCACCATGACCCGCTTAGGGATTCACCGCCTCGTCGTCACCGAAGCCAAGGACGGCAAGGACATCCCGGTGGGGGTGCTGTCGATGACGGATGTGGTTGGGTATATGGTTGGGAAGTAAAAGCCGCCGGAAGCGCACCTGTTAAGGACGCCGCCAATTACGGCGGCGTCCGCGTGCCTCTCTCCGAACCGTTGGCCGGCACCAGTTTGCCCTGGGCATATCCATCCCGACTTGAGAAGATCGGACCGTCGAACCCGACGGAAGCGGGATGGTTGTGGTGAGCCGTAGACGAAGTTCCCTCGCGCCTTTTCTCCTTTCGGCCGTCTTCTTGCTGTGGCCCGCCGAACCGCCGGCCGCCGACGAGCCGGTCCGCATGGGCCTGTCGTCGAGGATCATCGCCACTCTACCGGAGCGCTTGGGGATCAACGTCGATGATGGGACATTGACGCGCGATACCTGTCCGCCCCTGGAGACGGACAAGATCGCCAGCACCGGCCGCCCCCTGGTCGAGGTCGTCGTCCTCTGCAACGCGCTGTTCGAGGCCGGGCTCGCCGAGCGCATCGAACTGGTCGGCGACTTCCCGCACAAACGCATGCTGACCGAGATCACGCACGGCGCCATCGACGTGTCCGGCACCACGGTCTTCCCCGAGGTGCTGGAAACCCTGGCCACCGAGGCCCGCCCGCGCCTCTCGAAACCGCTGATCCGCGTCAACGAGTTCGAGAAGGTCATCTACACCATGGCGCACCGCAAAGACGTGCTGGCCGTGCGCACCCTCGACGAGCTCCGCCAATTCAAGGCCGTCGTCGTCAAGTACTGGGCGATCGACGCCAAGACCCTGAAGAGTATGGGCCTCAGAGGCGTCGCCGAGGTCTCCAAGCAGGAGCTTTACCGGAAGTTCCTAGAAGTCGGCCGCGCCGATTTCGCCATCGCGTCGTTCGGCTCGGAAACCCACAACCCGGTCTTCAAAAACATGGTCCCCATCCCCGGCATCAAACTGGCCCTGGTCTCGCCGCGTGTGTTTCCCATCTCGCCCGGCCGCGCGGATATCCAGGAGGCCGTCGATGCGTTTATCGACAAGGCGCGGAAAGGGGACAGCGACGGGATCGTGCAGGCGTTTCTGAGGGCCGGGTTCTTTCATGAGGAACTGGCCAAGTGGCGGCGGGTTTATCCGGTTGACGCGGGGCGGTAGGGGGACGGGGGGGACATGACCGTTTCCCTTTTGGGAAACGGATCGTGTCTTCTGTAATCCGGGCGGAGGAGCGGAGGTTACAGGGACCTGGTCTTCGCTTATCGGTAATTAAGTATGGTGGCCCCGGGCCTCGTACGGTTGAAGCGGGGCGGTAGGTGGGGTGGGAGGAAGGGCCTCACCAATCACCAACTATGTATGGTCCACCGGAGTTTTCACCGGAACTCTTACAAAAGACGAAAAAACACGAAGAGGAGTTTTATTGCAGTATGCTGAACATATGTAACCGTCCGGCGAACGCGCCCTTTCTTATGATGCTTGTTCAGCGTAGGCCCATGGCAGGAGTTCGTCGATGCGGTTGATCTTGTGGTCGGCGATGCGGTCCAGGACCCAGGCGAGCCAAGCCTGA
>Ga0209259_1000347_pt1 | contig 13403 bp, 11 predicted proteins | sample WorMetGr2BELIZE1_FD_187417 | JGI IMG/M metagenome (GOLD analysis project Ga0209259, IMG submission 187417) | Marine gutless worms symbiont microbial communities from Max Planck institute for Marine Microbiology, Germany - Inanidrilus... ...
GGACATGTGGAGGAGGTATTGGTGTTTAGCAAGTTTTTTTTCCGATTGTCGATACATGCCTTAGTTCCGAAGATATAGCCCAACAAAGTTGTGCGATGGTGCCCAGATGGCGATTTTTTTGCATCATTTTTGCATCCTGTATTTTCAGCGAGTTGCGAGCAGCAGGTTTCAGACATGCATTCTAAATTCGCTCTAAGGCCACACCATGTGTGCAAGTATGGTAGACATCCAATCTCCGACCGCTGAGATTAGGCGAGGAAAAAGAAGAAGAAGAAGAAGATAGAAATCACAGGGCAAAAATATAATGGCCTGCCCTATTTCATGGGGTGGCCATAAACAGTTGCAAGAACATCGATAGATGCTTCCACAACATTTTTGGACTCCTGTTTGATCATTAATCACTTTTTCTCAGAACAGCAGAAAATTGCATCCATCTTGATTGCAAACAACTTTAAAGTGACAGTATAACTATAATGTGATACCTGTTATTAAGTTGGTGTGTCATTGTATTTATTTTCAGTCAATTTACATTTTATGTATTTTCATGTATGTGAGTTTGTCTGCATGTTGCATTAATAGATGACATTTGCCTATTATAAAATCTTGAAAGATTGAAAAGCCGAATAGATTGAGAGCAAGAAAGAAGCCATGTTTAAGCTGGAGTCATATATAACACCATTGTTGATGGGCTACATTGACAAATATGTCAAATTGAGAACCGAAGATTTCCAGTTGTCACTGTGGGGTGGTGATGCTGTGCTGAGCAAACTGGATCTTCGACTGAATGTCATTGAAAATGCACTGATGTTGCCCATTACATTCAAAAGTGGTTTCATCCATGAGCTTCGTCTGCATATGCCATGGACGAGACTGTATTCTGAGCCTGTTGTTATCACCATCAACACGATTGAATGCATTGTTAAGCTGCGTGACTCAAGTCACAGCACGGAGACTGACAGTGCACATTCTGCATTTAGCAAGAGAAGCGATTCATTTGCTCTAAGGACAAACAAACCACCGATCACAGTTGACGGCGAGGAAATACCACCAGGCTACATACAAAGTCTACTGAACAAAATATTCCACAACCTCAATATTGTTGTGAACAACTTGATCTTGAAGTTTGTGGAAGATGATATTGTTCTGTCTTTGAACATCAAGTCGGCTGAGTGCTACAGTGTTGGTGCAGACTGGAAGCGGGCATTCATCGATCTCGTACTTCCTGAGCTTGTTTTGCGCCGAGTTGTCGACTTTCATGACCTGACATTGTGTCTGGACAGGCGTAATGCTAGTGGCAAGATAGAGTCATACCAAGATCCAATATTTTATCGGTATGCTTCATTGTTGATTTAGTGTTGTGTGAATATTAACAAGTAATGGATAAGCTGGTTCTCAGTGTTTGTAGCTATGTTTGTCATAATACGTTATATTTGTTGGTTGAAACACAAAAGTTTCACTGTGCTAAAAATTTTTGCTGTTGAACTGTTAGTTTCAAATATACAGCAACTTAAAAAATGTCTGTTTTTTTGAAACACGGTGTATATATACTGTCCAAAGAAAGGCTATTATTTGTTTTCCTTACGTGTTGCAGTTTCTGTAATGACAGATATGGTTGTATTTTAGCTGTTCATTGACATGCCGCTTTTATATGCGATATGAGAACCTCTCCGCTAAGCTGCCATTTATCACAAAGCTAAACGTGCTTTGTGAGAAGCTCGATATGTCTCTAACTGACACTCAGCTGCCAATGTTTTGTCGTTTGATGGAGCTCTGCATTGCACTGTACTATGGGACTCTTGAGCTGCCTGCTTCGACTACAGCAGCTGAAACCGAAGAAATTATTGACAGAAATGTGGAACACAATGCAGGTATGCTTGACTAGTGGGTAATATATAGTTCAGATATTTGTTTTAGACAGTGCTGTGCAGGGAAGTAAGTTGGGAAATTGTTTATGAACTGCTTAAATTGCTAACTGTTAAAGTATTGCAGAAAGTAAATATGCATGTGTTACCTGGTTCCTCCTTTGTTTTTTCTTCCACTAATTCTCGAAGAAAACCCCTGGGAACTAGAGCAAAGATGTTTTTCCACACATAAACCGCATGCAGGCTGCCGAAATTGACCTTGATCTTCAAACTCGTCTGAATGAGGGACCAAACACGTCTTCCTTGTGAATTTATTGCAAATCAGTTCAGCGATTCCGGAGATATCTGCCGAAAACCCTGTTTCTTGTACGTGATGACCTTGACCTTGACATTCATACTTGTCTGAGCGAGACATCTTCCCTGTGAATTTGGCACAAATCCATTCGGCGGTTCCAGATATATTTGATTCATAGACAAAAAAACAAGTCACAGACCACACTAAAAGCAGAACTTTACGCAGTTTACTTGTTGCACCAAAAACAGAACCTTAAGCAGTTCACAACTGTATGTGGTAATCAGTGGGACAGGTTGTTATTGGCCTGTCAGCCAACCGACAGTGTCAAAGCACCTGAAGGAAATTTCAAAGTACTGACTCCAGGCCTGCAGCCTGTTATCTTCAGCAACTGAACATGTTCTCTGTCACTGTCATCATCATCTTAATGTTCAGGTATATTCTGTACTTGAAGGTGTTGATTTTAGCAAGTTTCAGTTAGTTCTGTGGTTCTGTGATGGAAAATCACCCACAAGCCTCATTCTTCATTCATCCGCCACTTGACTCTTGAGGGAAGCAGCACTGCTGTCTATGTGCCAGCTCTCTAACCCTGTGTACGTTATTTAACTTCTATAACTAGTGATAAAATGCAGGTAAATTTTTAGTTGTCTTGCTGGCATACTTACAGTTGTTTTTATGGAGCTGTGCATTTAGACTGCTGATGATAAAACGTTGTTAATGTGTCACAGAGTCAGAAAATGTGGAGGAAGCTAGTCAGGGCTGGGCAGCGTGGGCGTGGTCATTTGTTCCTCAGATTACTGCAGACAGTGAAGTGACTGAATTTGCAGAATCAGGCCATCAGCAGTCAGCGAAGAAAGTAGAGCAAAGTGTGTTTGATGTTGGTGTGTATATCATGCAAGCGTCAGTTGTTTTTAAGGTATGTATGTGCACTGGCTGTAACATTGTCAGCAGAATGTGTACCCCCTTCCCCCTCCCCTCCAGTGGACATCGTCCGAGCTATGATGATTGTCTGGAGGATAAGAAGGAAACTTATCAGAACTGTTCTGTGCTGTGTTGTGTCACTGTATGCGGCAGTTGTACACAGTGATATGCACACACATGAGCAGTTCTTAAAAGATGAGTGTTGGTTTAGATTTAGGTTTAGTTTTTGTGAGTTTGTTTAGGTTTGGCATTTTGTGTGTTTTTCTGGTGTAGCTTAGATTATTTTTATTTTAATTTTATTCTTGTTTGCTTTTGTTGTGTTGTTTCTTCAGTACTGTGCCAACTTGGCTGGGAATGAACGTCTCTGTCAGTGATGATTGTCTGGAGGATAAGAAAAAAAATTATCAGACTTATCACAATCAATCAATCAAGCAAAATGTGTTATGTTGTGCTAGTACAGTCTTGTGAGATAGTAGTCACTTTGCAGTAAGAGACACAGTTAACTGCATGCACATTTTAGCATTAAATTTTATGTGTTATGAATGTTTTGTATGTTTCATGTGTTTAACTTTATTTCTGTACTAACCCAGCACGTGATGGCTGCAATATAAATAATGTCAGTCAGTTAGGAATAGCTAGGCTATTAAGCTCTTGTTGGTAAAAGTTCTGGAAACTATTAAAACAAACTTAAAATACATCATAGTATCAGTAAATTTTCTAACTGTTGATTGTTATTCCATTGTAAATGTTTTGTGATTAGTAATGCAGATGTTTTGCTGCTTTTAGTTAAGTGACAGTGTCCGAGAAACTTCGTATTTTGGAGCCTCCAAGATGATATTTCGTCAGCTGATGCAGATGACAGCGTTTGGAATTGGACTGGAGGTTATAATGGGTGGTGCTTCTTATTTTGATCTTCACTACGGCATAACTGGCGTCAACTTGGAAATGAGCAATGTTGAAGAGTTGGCAAAATCAACAGACAAAACTCAAGTTTGTGTACTCATTTTATTATTCAGTATTATTTTTGTGCATAGTGCCTTCAGTGCTTTGATGCTGTTGGTTGGGCAACAGGAAGGGCATCTGGCCTGTTAAAACTGAGTGGTGAGGTACTGGTGTGGTTATCTGTCTGGAGCAAGGTGCAATTGATTTGCATATGGTCAGCTGATGCCACTGCCACCCTATCATCTCTTGCTCCAGTAAAATCTAGAATGGTTTACCTTTCTGATGCCGGCTTACCCAAGTTGTCCTGGAAAAAGGCCATTAAATGAATGTAGTGTAGTAGTATGTAGTATTATTTTTGTGAGTTGAGGCTAGTTAGCAAAGTTGGACTGTAAGAATGTATCGATCATTTCCTTCTTTGCTTACTTCTTTTTCTTACGTCTTCTGTTTATCTTATTGTGTGCTGAAAACTGGAAAACTGTTTTACATTAAGAACGTTTCGTTGGAGGAAGTGTTTAATATTTGTTGACGTTAGCTGGTTCCAGTGGTCTAATGGTAACATGGCTGACTATGATGTGAGAGGTTGCAGGATTGAACCCATTTGCTGACATTTGTGTTTTTCATGACACCACTACGGTATCACAGGACCACCAGGGCATTTCGGTATCACATAACTGAATACCATCCATCGAGACCTGAGAGCCTACAACCTTACACTGAACAAAGCAGTTGATCTGGCTCAGAACTGCCCTCTGTGGAGGCTGATGTCTATGTATGGCACTATGCACTCCTATTGGTGCATGCCAGAAAAGAAGAAAGACTATCAAGCCTTGGGCACTGGCTGCACATCGTTACTGCATTGCCTAGGTCTACTCATCCTCCCCCATCCATAGCTTTTGCACTGAGAATAATAATAAATGGTGATGGTGAGCGTGGATGGTAGCAGCCTACAGGTGGACTCACAGCACAAGTTATTTATCTTGGTGTGGGGGTTGACAGCAGTACCAATACCTTATTGCATCATAAACTTCAGAACTAATCATTTCATGTATACAGACATGTACTAAATGTGATGGACATTTCTGTAATGTACACTTTGATTTCTTGACGATACCAGTTCTGATGGTAGCTTTTACTGTGTAGGGTGCTACCAGACATTTTTGCAGCCTTTTATGCCATTGGTTGCTGACTGCTGTTTCAGGCTGTGACTGGAAGAGGATCAACATTTTTGAAGCTAGGGCTGGACGATTCAACAGTGCCTGAAGGCTTGCATCACAATTACATTAGTGGCTCTCTGTTTGATGACAACAGTCCTGAGAACTGTGGAACTTCAACTGTTTACAGTTTTGATTCATTGAAACATGCTGATGTGTACACTGAGGCATATGTGTGCGACCGTTATGGTGCCTTTTGGTTTGATTATTTGTTCACAGCAAGTGGAGCCATTATTGATGGTAACTTTGTAATTTTATTCATTAACCTTCTAGTTGTATAGCAAGTCAGTCAAAAGCTGGCTATATTTTGTTAATGTAGGTATAATGGCTATTTTTGCAGTTTGTTACATTTTGCATGAGGCATATCCAAGGCAAAATGTATATTGGCCACAGCTATCTGTGTGTCTGTGTGTCTGTTTGTCCCTTGCTGCATTCCCACACTACTGCATAGACCCGGATGTAACTTAGAGAAAGGTAGGGGGTGCCCTGTAGTTGTGCACTATTGGGCAGATTTGCAATCAGTGCACAGGTTTCATTGCTATGAGAACACACGTATGTAAGCTTATAGCCTTATACACTGCAGATACATATAGTGCGGAATGCAAAATGTCAGCGAGTGCTTGTACTCAACTCTATGGCTGGTTTTTAAATTGTAATGCAATTGTATTGACTTAATAACATTAATTTTTGCCCTGTATATCTGGGTACTGGCATTATAGAGCCGGCATATAGACAGCAGTACTGCTTCCATCAAGAGTCAAGTGGTGGATGAAGGAAGGACGAGGCTTGTGGGTGACGTTTCCTCACTGGAGTCAGTGGTTTGAGTTTTCCTTAAGTGCTTTGACACTGTCGGTTGGCTGACTCATTCCCAGAGGTTTACGTCGAGAACAAGTTCTTCTTCTTCTTTTCTGGCATGTACCACTAGCGCCATTCATAGACATCAGCCTCCACAGAGGTCGGTTATGGGCTAGGTAGGTCGACTGCTTCGTACAATGTGAGGTTGTAGGCTCTGAGATCACCCATGTGGTTTCTTCCAGTTATCTGGTGGGGGAGCCATTAGAATCATCTTGGCATCTGCATCATTGTGCATACGTGCAATATGCCCAGATATGGAAAGACGCCCAAACAAGAACAAGTGGGAGGAAGAAAACCAAGGTTCACCTGGAAAATGGCCATTAAATGGAGGTTTTGGTAGCGGTGGTGTTGTATATCTGGGAACTGAATGTGAGAATGCTGTGTTGATCTTTGTGAGCAGATGAGCATGTGCAGGCAAAACAGAAGAGTGCTTTTGAGAATTTAGATCTGAAGGAGAAATCGACGATGACGTATTTGTTTGGTCCACTGAACCTGACTGTATCAAGTGATGTGGTTGATTGCATTAATAAGTTTGTAGAGTGTGCACAAAACCATGACTATGAACCATATTCAAAACCAAAGACAGGTAACATATGATTTTATGTTTTAATGTACTATTTTATAGGTCTACACTATACTGTAATTGGTTATTTTTCATTATAACTTAGAGCTTCTTACACACACACAACAACAACAACCGTTTTACGGCTCTTTGTCCGGGACTACCCGGGTGAGCCGGTACCAGAAGAAACACTCACCTACCCACCATCCTGATCATCATCCAATCTTTATCAGCTTCTTCCATCTACCATGATCCATAGCATCCTCCCTGTTCAAATTACGTGCTTGGCAATCTTTTTGCACAACCTGTTTCCATGTCCTCTTTGGTCTACCTCTTGGTCTGGAGCCCTCCACCTCATATTCCATACATTTCTTCACCCAATCAGTGTCCTCTTTTCGCAGCACATGCCCATACCATCGCAACCTGTTTTGCTGTGGTATCAATATTATTTCATCTATTCCTAGTCTTTCTCTCATCTTCTTACTTGGAACTCTGTCTTTTTCCTTAACATTACACATCCATCCGACCACTCTGATCTCTGCTCGCTGAAGTGCCACCTCATTTTAAACGTAGAGCTTTCAAACTTAGAGCTGCTTAGTAATATATTATTGAAAAAATGTTTACAGTTTTTTATGTGGTCTTCTGTAACGTAAGATATTCTGTAACATACTTGTAGCAAGTGATTAGCCATTTTTTTTGGCCATGTGTGGCTATGTATGATTGGATTTTTAATGGATTCTGATTAAGTTTGGATGGTGCATAGGTTTGAAACTAATTGTTGTGGCAAAAAGTTGGTATAGCTTGCCCATTTGGAACTAAAACTTTACTACTTTTTGTTGAAAACTCACCCAATTGTTGCATAGTGAGTAGTCTGCCCAGCAAGGTGACCATGTCTAGTTGCTTGGTGACATTGCCTTTCATCGTGAGTGTCATTTCCTATAAAATAAACTTCTAGCATCTAGTAGTTAATGTGTGCTTTACATTTCTGCTAACACCGTGCACATCACGTTTTTTTGTGCAGGAGAGCTGACTGTGTCGCAGCAACGAAGGCCACCGACTGCCGATGATGTAGCAAAGCTGGAGGAACACATTCCAACCCGAACAATGCACATTAGTTTTCTGAAGCCTGTTATTACAGTGCAGTGTGCATGCCACCCAAGAACTGATGTCTCCAAGAAGCTATTTGCATCTCGTAAACTCTCAAGAGTAAGTTTATTTTGTTGGTGTGTCTGATGTGTGGAGGTTTGTGGTGATAATGATTTGATATAGATTTAGTTTATAATTCTATTATTATGAACTATGAATAAGTCATTTCGGGTACTGGTGTTTGTGTATAGCCAGTGTATGTGCAACCAACTGTGTCAAAGACTGAAGGTTTGTATTGAGAATGGTTTGACATAAATTTAGTTATGTAATTCAGTTATTATGAACTATGAATGATTAAAGGATGGTGAGTCAGTTGGCGGCTTAAGAAAGAATGAAGTCCATTGAGTGATTTTTGCTGGTTTCAATCATTGCTCTGAGTTCCTTCAGTGCTTTGGCACTGTTGGTTGGGAGACAGGTGTGTGAAAACGCCTGTCTCCAGTTATCCACACAGGTTTGTTTTGGGGCAGCTAAGGCAACCTGCAGTAAAAGAAGAATGCCAGCTTCATATAAACTGAAATGTCAGTGATTCACTGATTTTATTAATTGAGTGATTTAATTACTATTTCTTTGTAAATGTTTTGTTTGCATGATATTCTTATTTGTATTTTTTGTTTGAGCATTTAAAGTATTTTTTGTAATTTTGATGCTTTTCTTTCTAGCCTTCTGGTACTGGCCATATATACTTGTAAATAAGACTTCTGTGACAGCGCATGCAGGATGTTGAATACCTTCAAGCAAGATGCCATGTTTAATTATCTGTGTATGTGAATGTTCAGCGGAAGTCTAAGTCTGCAGGTGTGGTTGAAACTGTACCGAAGTTGAGCGCATTACCAGGTGTATTGATTAAGGCCGAAAGAGCAGAACTGCAGATATGTGGACCAATGTATGCCAAGTCGATGGCAAAGGCATGCAGCCTGTTATCTTCAGCAAGTGAACATGTTCTCTATCACTGTCATCATCATCTTAATGTTCAGGTATGTTCTATACTTGAAAGTGTCGATTTTAGCAAGTTTCAGTTAGTTCTGTGGTTCTGTTGCTCATTTGTGTGACATGCATGATTGTCATGCATTACTGTTTGTTTTGTCTTACTACATGCAACAGAAATGTTTTTTTTTAATTTTTGCAAAACAGTAATTGTGTCTTAACAGTTATCATTGAATCGTTGACTTACAGTATGACGTACCACTGGTTCACATTTTTCATGCAAACTATGCCATTTTTCAGAAGAATAGTTGTAATTCACAACAAGTTATCATCTCTTAGAGAATGCTACTGTGACGTTTATGTCAGTAGTGTTTGTAATCTAATAACACTAATCACTCTAATGAGTGTTTATAATCCCTAATTTTCATACAACCGGTGCTGTATTTGAAGGTAATAGGCTATCAATGAGTCAGTTTTACAGTTGAGTATGTTACTTTTTTTGTGTTTATAATAACTTTTCTCATCTAACGTATCTAAAACAGATGTCTAAAGCACGTGTATTGTAAAATGAATCAGAGGCACTGGATGACTGAACCTTCCTAGGTATTGTAGGCCCGATTGAAAGAAGCCGCCTTTAAGTTGATATTGAAAGTATTAATGGTATTCAGCTAATGGAGTTTTGGTAGGTCTAGTTTTGGTAGGTCTAGTTTTGTTAGACGGTAAATTTCAAGTGGTGCTGCGACCCTAAAAGAACACGAGTAGGATACTGTAAAAGTCTGTGTCAGCATTGGATCACACCAGTGATGACTAATTTTGAAGTTAACATTCAGTCTTTGATTCAGAATGCCTCATGGAATCAGAAGAAAGTTGTCAAAAGTCATGGCAGACCAAAATGGAAACGTTGTCTGCACAAGAATGGATGGATGTCAGTCACTTGTGATAAAACAGACGAGGAAAGAAAGTAAAGAGCTATGACAAATTATATTTTACCTCTAATGATTACTGTTATATTATTTAGATTTGAGATCATTAAGTGCTTTACTTCGAGATTTACATCTTGATGAAAAACTAAATATTATTTTAGGGTTGCTTTTATTACGCAGTACAGTTACATGTTGTTACAACTATTTGGTTGTATGGACGGCATTTTTATTGGTGTTATTGTTGTGAATGCTGGGTACTGGTATTAGAGCTGTTATAAAGTGTACAGTGTCCCTTACCTCAGGAATTGGTGAAAAAATAAAAAAGACCGAGGTCCAGTAGCGCTTTCGGCTTTGTCATCAGAAACTCGTCTTCAAAGCACTCAGGTATGGCACATGTTAACGAGGGACCACATAGTTTTACCTGCTACCCACACGTTTATTCACACGTGGAATGAACCATACCTGCCTATCCTTCCCAGCTGCAGAGTGTCACCACACTTTAGCCAGTATTCATTTTCCATCCTGCTGAGGGTAGAAGGCTGAGTAGGCCTGAGTGGCTGGTTACAAACCGAGGTGGTTTACCCACCCACAGATGGTCACCCATCCCAGTGCTAATCGGGCCCGGCGTAGAGTAACGTTGTTGATCGAGACCAACGCACTACCACTAAGCAAGGCCAAATACAGGTCGGGTAGGTTGTGACAAGTAACTGCAGCACCTTGGTGTGGTGTTGTAGCTGTATGATGTTGAAGGCAGCTTGATACACACGGGTGGCAGTCTTGCACACAACTGTCGTGTTATACAACCATTCACTGTTGCTGTTGGCATGAAGACACTTCTATTTCCTGAATACTGGTCAGTAATATGTATGAGCAGATGAGACACTTCTTTATCTTTGTCGTATGCTTCCTCGATTTTTGGTTGGTGATTTTGCACAGTTTGTTACATTACATTACATTACATTATATAGTGATAAATGTTTCGAAAAGAAAACTTCAATCACTTTTCACAGTTAGCAGTTATAAGCAATACGTTTGAAGTTAGTACTGACTGTTGTACCTATCGAGAACAGTTTGCCACATTACAGTTTACTTGTTTGATTGACATTGCTATAATTGCCAGAAGATTCATTTTTGTGTTGTGTATTACTGTGTTGTATGCATGCATGCTTAGGTTTGTAACATAGTGAGGTGGACCTGGTGGGATTGAAGCCTATCCTTAGGAGCACTACTTCCTTCAGTGCTTTGACACTGTTGGTTGGGTCGTTTGACCCCTCAAAAACCGTCCCCGAAATGACCTATAATGTGTTTAGTGGGACGTTAAACCCTACTCACTTCACCTCTAGCATGTTGTCAGTTGTCAGTAGATGATGCATTCCAGTGTGTTGGTGTAAGCAGTTATGGGCCGCTGACATTGACCCTTGTCCTGTTCGTCTCATCCATCTTTTCACCGATGCTACTGGTTGTGGTCATTTCCTGCCTGCGTACATTATAGCTTTGTCGATCAATAAGCCATCCATCCCATCTGTCTGTTTTAACTCTCTCGATGTTACCTCTCACAACTATGCTGCAGCGTTTGTGCAAAAGTGTCACTATAATCAGTGACGCTATAATATAATCTATAATAACTATAATCAGTGCATGTTGGTAATAATAATAATAATAATGATAATAGTAATTTGGAAATTCTGGATGATCTTTGTTGATCTACAGACAGTCACGAACAATGTTTCATGTTATTAATAAATTTCCAATGTCCACTCCAGACATTCAGTGGCAGACTCTGCAGTTTCCGTTTGACAAACTATGGTGTACTGAATGATTTTGCAAATTCCAAGGCAAGTGTAGCCTAATCTCATTAATGCACTAATGTGCTTTACATTGTACTAAGATGAAGTAAAATCATTCAGTCATTCTTATTTTATCATTTGAAACAGACAAAATGTATGCAGATGACATCTCAGTGGGGGCTGCTCTAAGCTGCTGCTGGAGATTGTTAAGTAATTACGTCATTTTTATGTATTTTGTTTGCACTGCAGGAAAAATGCATTGCAGCCACAGTTTGAACAGCAACTCCAGCTGCCACAGTTAAACATACATTTCTCATTTCCAGAGTTGCTGTTGGCTGCCTACGTTGGAGCTTCATGGTTACAGCCAAACCCTTGCCCAAGTCGATTTGTTGATCTGTCAGTAATGAATGACGTGTTTAGCACAGCCAGCGGTAAGCATGTTTAAGCGAAAATATATTAATCTAGTATTTCTGGCAAACAGCTAGCAATTTTTGTGATGTAGCTGTGGCATTTTGGTCTGTGTGACTTCATCATTTCGAAGCCTCTTCCATGTTTAGATGTTGCTGCGCATTTGATTATTTTTTTGCCATTGTATCTGGTATGCAACACAATTAAGTTAGAGTTAGTTTACAGTTTGTATTCAAATAATTATTTGTCTGAGATAGTTATTGTCTGTAGGATAAGAGGGAACGTCATCAAAACTGTCTATGCTCTGTTGTTTGTGACAGTTGTACACAATGACATGCACACACGTGAGCAGTTCTTAAAGTTGAGTCTTAGTTTTTAGGTTTAGGTTTAGTTTTTGTGTGTTTGTTTAGTTTTGGTATTTTATATATTTTTCTGCATTTAGCTTAAGCTATTTCATTCTTGTGTTGATTACTTTTGTTGTCTTACATTTAGTTTCTTCAGTGTTAGCCAAGAGATTGGCTGGGAAGAATGTTTCCGATATGACCTATTTTGTGTTAAGTGGGATGTAGATGCTTAACTCAATCAGTCTTTGATATAGTTGTATACGATTGTCTTATTATTGTCACTTGTCAGAATATAGTTGATAAAGTACTTTTATTTTTTAGATGTATAATTGTTTTGAAATTGATTTTGACTTTGATTAATGTAAAACATGGCCAGTGAAAAAAGAGAAAGTGTTGACACTTAGTGAGCTGAGATGAGAAGGATTAGGTAGATGTATTGCATTAAAGTAACAGACAGGTTCTCATGTAGTGAGTTGAGACAGAGAGACTAAGAATATCTAATACAATTACATTGATACAGCAACATAGTTTAAGGTATGGGCATGTTGTAAGAAAGGATGAGACAGTTTAAAGAAAACTTGGAGGGAGGTTATATAAAAATATTGTCAGATCCGACAAATATGCAAGGAGGATGCTACGGACCGTAGAAAATGGAGAAGGTTAATTAAAGATGTCGTAGCCACAAAGACACAATGTGACTGAGTGAATGTCTTTCTACTACTGGCTCACCCGGATCGTCCTGGATAAAGGTTCGTTAAACGGTTTGTTATTGTCGTTGTTGTTTGTCTTTGATTCAATGTATTGAGGCCATGTTTAATTCCAGGTGGTACAAGAATGAGATCAAGTCAGCCGGTAATGGAGATTTCATTGTCTGAAGTGAATGCTAAGCGGTGTGTAACTGAAGCAGCTGAAGCCATTACAGCATCTTTAGGATCAGCACGGCTATCTCTTGTTAATTTGGGTTTGTTTGCTCATCACAATATTATATGATATGTGAACATGTAACTTGTTTTTTAAAGCTTGCGGTGTGACGTGGAACCAAAACAGACAAATAACAAGAAAGAACGAAAAGTAGAAACTTTTAACATGTTAACATGGTCTAACCTTAATATCGTATTGTAAAGTGCCCCTGCAGCTTTTTGTGATAGCGTCACTTTAGTGAGTACATTTTTAATAATAATAATTATAATAATTTTTGGTTGTACTATGGCAGCATACATGTGCTA
>Ga0209259_1000348_pt1 | contig 13394 bp, 26 predicted proteins | sample WorMetGr2BELIZE1_FD_187417 | JGI IMG/M metagenome (GOLD analysis project Ga0209259, IMG submission 187417) | Marine gutless worms symbiont microbial communities from Max Planck institute for Marine Microbiology, Germany - Inanidrilus... ...
GTGATGCCTGGAGACAACGTCAAGATGACAGTCAAGCTGATCGCGCCGATCGCCATGGAAGAAGGGCTGCGGTTTGCGGTGCGCGAAGGTGGGCGCACAGTCGGCGCAGGTGTGGTCTCCAAAATCATCGAGTGACGAATGAGTTGAGAATCGGTTTGGTTCTTCCATTGGAGATTATTTTTTGCCACAAAGGAACGCAAATCAACGCAAATTGACTGAAATTGGCTCGTCATCATCAACGGTTCCTAATCCCTTTGCGTTCATTTGCGTTGATTTGCGGCTAAATCTTCCGCGGGGATCCTGCCGGCTCAATGTTATCGGTAGTTGTAAGCATCCGTACTAGGATGCTTAGGAGAGGGTGTTCGGTAGCTCCGACGAAGGCGAAACGCCGAATGCTTGCAAGTGAAAAAGTGGAAAAATGGCAAACCAGAGAATTCGGATCCGCCTCAAGGCGTTCGACCATCGGCTGATCGACCAGTCGGCGCGGGAGATCGTCGATACGGCGAAACGGACCGGGGCACAGGTTCGCGGGCCGGTGCCGCTGCCGTGCAGGAAGGAGCGCTTTACCGTGCTGATCTCCCCCCACGTCAACAAGGACGCGCGGGACCAATATGAGCTGCGTACCCATAAGCGCCTGATGGACATCGTCGATCCGACCGACAAGACGGTGGATGCGCTGATGAAGCTAGATCTGGCTGCCGGGGTGGATGTGCAGATCAGGCTGAGCTGAGCTGTGGAGACGACCATGACGATGGGGGTGATCGGACGCAAGGCGGGCATGACCCGGATCTTCACTGAGGAGGGTGTCACCGTCCCCGTGACGGTCATCGAGGTGCAGACGAACCGGATAGCCCAAGTCAAGACCGAGGACAATGACGGATATCGGGCGGTGCAGGTAACCGTCGGCTCGCGCAAGGCATCCCGTATCAACAAGCCGGCGGCAGGCCATTTCCGTAAGGCCGGTGTGGAGGCTGGGAATATGCTGGGGGAATTCCGTCTCGACGCTGGCGAGGGCGGGGAATTCGCTGCCGGTCAGGAGATCAAGGTCGATAGATTCGCGGTCGGGCAAAAGGTCGATGTGCGTGGTGTATCCAAGGGACGGGGGTTTGCGGGCGGTATCCGCCGGCACAACTTCCGGGGCCAGGACAACAGTCATGGCAACTCCATCTCCCATCGGGCTCCAGGCTCGATCGGTCAGTGTCAGACGCCTGGGCGCGTGTTCAAGGGCAAGCGGATGGCCGGTCAGATGGGCAACGTCAACCGCTGCCAGCAGAACCTCGAGATAGTGCAGGTGGATGCCAACCGCAACCTGCTCCTGGTAAAGGGTGGGGTGCCGGGCCCGGTCGGAGGACGGTTGATCGTGGTGCCGTCCGTCAAGCACAAGAATTAAGAGTTGAACGGACATGGAGCTTGCGATTCACAACGACGGCGGCATTGGTCTGCAGGTCTCGGACCAAGTGTTCAGCGCCGAGTACAAGCCGGGTCTCATCCACCAGGTGGTGACCGCCTACCTGGCGGGCGCGCGTGTGGGCACTAGGGCCCAAAAAAACCGCTCCGCGGTCCGGGGCGGCGGTGCTAAGCCGTACCGTCAGAAGGGGACCGGTCGGGCCCGGGCCGGTACTACACGCAGCCCGATCTGGCGCGGCGGCGGCGTGACCTTTGCTGCCCAATCGAGGGATTGGTCCCAAAAAGTGAACCGCAAGATGTATCGAGGTGCTGTCCGCTCGATCCTCTCGGAGCTGGCACGTCAGGATCGCCTACTGGTGTTGCCCGAGTTCAAACTGGCAGCGCCCAGAACCAAGGAACTGGTGCGTAAGCTACAGGAGTTGGGGGTTGAGGATGTCTTGCTCGTGACCGCGGGGTTCGATGAGTCCCTGTTCCTGGCGGCGCGCAATCTCGTCGCTGTAGACGTGATGACGGCGCAGGAAGTCGATCCGATGAGCATGATCGCGTTCGACAAGCTGGTCCTGACCGAGGATACGGTCCGCAAGCTGGAGGAGCGATTGGCATGAACCGGGAGCGATTGATGCAAGTATTGCTGAGTCCGATTATCTCCGAGAAGGCCACCATCGCCACGGAGATGGGTAGTCAGCATGTATTTCGGGTTATCCCGAACGCCGACAAGCGCGAGATCGGCCGGGCCGTCGAGCTCATGTTCGATGTCAAGGTCGATCGGGTTCAGGTGCTCAATGTGAAAGGAAAGCGCAAACGCTTCCGGCAGAAACAGGGTAAGCGGCCGATCTGGCGCAAAGCTTATGTGCGGCTGCAACCGGGCTATGACATCGACTTCGGTGGTGGGGCCTGAATTTCAAGTCCGAAAATGAACGAGAAATGGACGCAAATGAGATGAGATAATTTAAGGTTATTATTGAAAAACATTCTGATGGCTATGTGTCATACCCTTTAGGGCTGAAAGGAGTCGTAGTGGGTGAGAGGGATACATACGAAGAAGCCCTTTCAAATGTTAAATCCGCAATCAAGTTTCATATAGAAACATTCGGCAACACGGTTTTTGAGGAGGAGGAACCAGTGATGGAGGCTTTTTTTGCAGAAGCGGAAATTCCTGTTTTCGTCTCGAACCACGAATGAACACGAATCCACACTAATTATTTGTGCATAAGTGTATTAGGGTACGGAAGATCCGCAAATGGCAATCGTAAAGACAAATCCGACCTCCCCAGGGCGGCGCTTCGTGCTCAAGGTGGTGACGTCGGAGATCCACAAGGGCGCCCCATTTGAGCCGCTGCTGGAGAAAAAGAGCCGCTCTGGCGGGCGTAACAACAAGGGCCGCATCACCGTGCGTCATCGCGGTGGTGGGCACAAGCGGCGCTACCGGGTGGTCGATTTCAAGCGCAACAAAGAAGGTGTCCCCGCCGTCGTCGAGCGGCTCGAGTACGACCCGAATCGCAGCGCCAACCTGGCCCTGCTCAAGTATTTGGACGGAGAGCGTGCCTACATCATAGCGCCTAAGGGCCTGGGCAAAGGGAATCGCGTACAGGCGGGAGAGGACGTACCCATCAGCGCGGGCAATTGCCTGCCGTTGCGCAACATCCCCTTGGGGACCCTGGTGCACTGTATCGAAATGCGACCGGGCAAGGGCGCCCAGCTCGCGCGGGCGGCCGGCAGCTCCGCCCAGATCATCGCCCGCGAGGGGCGGCACGCTACATTGCGCATGCGTTCCGGTGAGATGCGCAAGCTGTTTGCCGAATGCCGCGCGGTGATCGGCGAGGTCGGCAATGCCGAGCACAGCCTCCGTAAGCTGGGCAAGGCGGGTGCCAAACGCTGGCGCGGGGAGCGTCCTACTGTCCGCGGGGTGGTCATGAACCCGGTCGATCACCCCCATGGCGGTGGCGAGGGTCGGACCTCGGGTGGGCGTCATCCGGTCACCCCCTGGGGGGTCCCCACCAAGGGCCACAAGACCCGGAACAATAAACGCACCGATTCCATGATCGTGCGTCGCCGCGGTAAGAAATAGAAACTCTGAGGTTGAACTAGTGCCACGTTCCATTCGCAAGGGACCCTTTGTGGATCACCACCTGATGAAAAAGGTGGAAGCCGCGGTCGCACAGCACAGCAAACGACCCATCAAGACCTGGTCGCGTCGCTCCATGGTACTGCCGGAGATGGTTGGCCTGACCATCGCAGTGCATAACGGGCGGCAACACGTCCCGGTCCTCGTCAATGAAAACATGATCGGGCACAAGCTCGGTGAGTTCGCCCTGACCCGTACCTACCGGGGGCACGCGGTGGACCGCAAGGCCAAAAAGTAGGTGAGGAAACGCATATGCAGGCCGAAGCAAGCATCCGGCACGCCCGTATCGCGGCGCAGAAGGCGCGCCTGGTGGCCGACCAGATCCGCGGTCGGGGGGTGGAGCAGGCCGTGAATCTGCTAGTATTCAGCCCCAAGAAGGGTGCGGGAATCATCAAAAAGGTTCTGGAATCGGCCATCGCCAATGCGGAGCACAACGAGGGTGCAGACGTCGATGAGCTCAAGGTGGCAGAGGTCCAGGTCAACGAAGGGCCGACCATGAAGCGCATCCGGGCCCGCGCCAAGGGTCGGGCGAACCGAATTTCCAAGCGCACCAGTCACATCAGTGTGACCGTCGCCGAGAGCTGAGCATTATGGGTCAGAAAGTACATCCAACCGGCATCCGTTTGGGAATCGTCAAAGACTGGACATCCAAGTGGTACGCCGATTCCAAGGACTACGCGGATCTCCTCAACACGGATCTGGATGTGCGGGACTTCCTCAAAAAGCGCCTTGCCCAGGCGTCCGTCAGCCGCATCCAGATCGACCGTCCGGCCAAGAACGCCCACATCACCATTCACACGGCACGTCCGGGGGTAGTGATCGGCAGGAAGGGAGAAGACATCGACCGGCTGCGCAAGGAAGTATCCGCAAAAATGGGGATCCCGGTACACATCAGCATCGAGGAGATCCGCAAACCGGAGCTCGATGCCCGGTTGGTGGCGGAAAACGTCGCCGGGCAGCTCGAACGCCGCGTCATGTTTCGGCGGGCCATAAAACGCGCGGTGCAGAGCTCCATGCGGCTGGGCGCCGAGGGGATTCGCATCAACATCGCCGGACGCCTCAATGGTGCGGAGATCGCCCGCAGTGAATGGTATCGGGAGGGTCGGGTGCCCCTGCACACCCTGCGCGCGGACATCGATTACGGCCTTGCCGAAGCCAAGACCACCTATGGCGTACTCGGCGTCAAGGTCTGGATCTTCAAAGGCGAGGTATTTGCAGGTCAAGAAGCGGAAGAGCCGGTCACCAAAAAGACCGCTCGCGCCAGGGGCTGATCCATGCTGCAACCGAAGAGAACAAAATTCCGCAAACAACGCAAAGGGCGTAATCGGGGGCTGGCCCAGACGGGTAACCGGGTCAGCTTCGGTGAATACGGCATCAAGGCGACCTCTCGGGGGCGGGTGACCGCGCGCCAGATCGAGGCCGCGCGCCGTACCATTACACGCAAGGTCAAACGCGGCGGCAAGCTGTGGATCCGTGTGTTCCCCGACAAACCCATCTCCAAAAAACCCTTGGAAGTGCGCATGGGTAAAGGCAAGGGCAACGTGGAATACTGGGTAGCTTTGGTGCAGCCGGGCAAGGTGCTCTACGAGATCGAAGGCGTCCCCGAGTCGCTGGCCCGCGAGGCCTTTACATTGGCAGCGGCGAAATTGCCCGTCCGGACCACCTTTGGGCAGCGGACGGTGATGTAATGAAAGCGAACGATCTGAGGACCGGCGATGCCGAAGGGCTCCGGACGCAGCTCGAAGAACTGCTCAGAGAGCAATTCAACCTGCGGATCCAGAAGGGAACCGGGCAACTTTCGCGTCCCTCGCAGCTGCGCGCGGTGCGGCGGGATATCGCCCGGGTCAAAACCCTGATGACCGAATTGAAGGCAGGCAGCGGCAAATGAGCGAGGCAGCGAAAAAGAACCGCAGATTGACCGGGCGGGTAGTCAGCAACGCCATGGACAAGACCATCACCCTGGTAGTGGAACGGCGCGTAAAACACCCGCTGTACGGAAAATTCATCCGCCGTTCGACCAAGGTCCACGCCCATGACGAGGCCAACGAATGCAATCCGGGCGACTTGGTGACCGTCGAGCAGTGCCGTCCGCTCTCGAAAACCAAATCCTGGCGGGTCCTGGATATTCTGGAGAAGACGGGGTAATGGCTTATTGGTGAGTAAGGCAGTGATATGGAAGGACCTCTAGTCATAAATCACCGTGCCGTAGTCTTGAGGAGGCTTATTCCTTGGTATGGGTATTGCTTGTAGAATTAGTAATTTTCCATGATCACTTTTCTTGGGAAGTAAATGGCAGATTGCCGAACAACTTAATGCATCGGAAACGCATCTACCCTTAGTCGTGCTGTTTCTTTTTATGCTGTTGGAAATCGGTCCTTGTTATGATTCGCTGAAAGGTGTATCGAGAATTGTCTGTTGGGTAGCCGCTTTCTTAGGGATGGTTGCAACTTTTCCATTTTTGTTCATGGATAGATTGCCGATGTGGTGGCTAGTGCTGATAACGCTGCCGATGATTCTTGTGAGGGAACGCTATTCTTGGATCAGTGTTCGATTTTTGGCGAGTCTGAAATAAAGTGAATCGTAGATAAATGGCGACTGGCATTGTATCCAAAGTATCGCAGATGGGAATGGGTTGTATATTAAGTAACTTCTGATCAGCCTTGCAAGGGGGATTACACAATGGGTGTCATACTGGAAATTCTAGCTCTTAGAGGCTGTCTAAAAAGATATAAGTTAATAGAAAATCACCCAACGGTCATTTTATAGGGCGTCTGGTTATTACAGATCTGTCGGAGAAGCAAGTGACTTGATGCAAAACAAACCTGAGCTTCACTCGAAGTTGGCTTGCGTTTGTAATCTTTCCGCTTTCCCATCAAATACGTTGGCTGTGAACACCCGAACAATAATCAGACAACCCATTGTATCGAAAAGGATATTTCTTTTTCTTCCTTTAATTGGCTTGCCTCCATCGAACCCTGATTCCAGACAGGATTCTAGGGTTCCCTTGATGCTTTGACTGTCAACGATGGCTGCCGTCGGGTCTGGGTTTCAACTTTTTTTTCACGTAACTTCTGACGTAGCGTGGTATTGACTTTTTCCAACGTTCGATTGTCCGTCCATTTGTTGTAGTAAGAGTTAACCGGTCGGTAAGGGGGAAAGTCTGTTGGGAGGTAGCGCCATGGACAACCGGTTTTATTCAGATAAAAAATCGCATTCAGGATTTCGCGAAGATCGGTCGTTCGCGGGCGTCCAGTGGTATAGGGTTCGAGCTCATCAAAAACAGGCTGGAGAATTTCCCACTCTTCATCAATGAGGTCGCTCGGGTACCTGATAGGAGATTGAGTCTTTTTCAGGAGTCATATTGGAATCCGAAATAGAAGCGCTCACAGTTATTATTCCACCAGAAAATCTGGTTTTTTTATGATTAAAAATCAATAAGTTAGTTTTTAGACAGACTCTTAGTGTGGTAGGTCTTCTCATTGTTCATTATCTACGTGAAAAAAAGGCCGTCACCTATGAAAAATATTTGGCAGTTTTGGATGATACACCTTTGCCGATAGCCAATTGTGGCGTGTTCAACGAGCCGGGGAAAGGTCAGGATGTGCCTGACAAAGTGTTGGCTGAAGATCCTGAAGTGGAAAAATATTTTCCCGTGATTGCAGAGGGCAGCTCAATGGAGGATTACGGGATTCGTCAGGAGGATGTGGCATAGGTAAAGGAAAAGAAATATATCGATCTATCTGCCTACGCTGTGGGTGATCGTGTGCTCATCATAAGCAGGTCCCCGAGATGAATTGAAAATCCGTAGGCTCATCGAAAAACTGGACGGGAAGCGTTGGAGGACGGGCGGTTGTAGTCCAAATTCTCAAGAGGGAGAGCATGCACAAAAGCGTTTTCTCGGTAAGGTCAGGTTTGTTACACACAGACATGGGCAGTGCGTGGCGGTGCAATGAGGTGAAATAAATGATTCAGATGCAAACCAATCTGAGCGTTGCCGACAACAGCGGTGCCAAACGTGTGCAGTGCATCAAGGTACTCGGCGGCTCGCACCGGCGCTATGCCGGTATCGGCGATGTAATCAAGGTTACGGTGAAAGACGCCATCCCACGCGGCAAGGTCAAGAAGGGCGATATCTTCGAGGCAGTAGTGGTGCGCACCAAGAAGGGCGTGCGTCGTCCGGACGGATCCGCGATCCGCTTCGACGGCAATGCCGCAGTCCTACTCAATAACCAAATGCAGCCCATCGGGACCCGTATCTTCGGGCCGGTGACCAGGGAGCTGCGCAGCGAACGATTCATGAAAATCATCTCGCTAGCGCCGGAAGTTCTTTAGAGGCTGCCTAAAAACTAACTTATTGATTTTTAATCATAAAAAAACCAGATTTTCTGGTGGTATAATAACTGTGAGCGCTTCTATTTCGGATTCCAATATGACTCCTGAAAAAGACTCAATCTCCTATCAGGTACCCGAGCAGGTACCCGAGCGACCTCATTGATGAAGAGTGGGAAATTCTCCAGCCTGTTTTTGATGAGCTCGAACCCTATACCACTGGACGCCCGCGAACGACCGATCTTTGCGAAATCCTGAATGCGATTTTTTATCTGAATAAAACCGGTTGTCCATGGCGCTACCTCCCAACAGACTTTCCCCCTTACCGACCGGTTAACTCTTACTACAATAATCACGTCGATTAAGTAAAGATTACGAACGCAAGCCAACTTCGAGTGAAGCTCAGCTTTATTTCGCATCAAGTCGCTTGCTTCTCCGACAGATCTGTAATAACCAGACGCCCTATAAAATGACCGTTGGGTGATTTTCTATTAACTTATTTCTTTTTAGACAGGCCTCTTAGGGTTCTACTTTATCGCATGTAGCCTATGGTTGCTTTTTCTGGATCTTGTTATTTTTTCCTTATGAATCAGTTGGTTTATTCTGGAATGTGACAAAGTGGAAATAGAAATCAAATAACAGATTGGAAAAACATGTACAAATTCTTTATCCAAATAATTATTTCTATGTTCATTCTTGGAAGGTGTGCTAACGCTGATGGAAATGAAACCGTATCATTAGGACATAATGATTATTCGGAAATTGCTGGATAATCTTAGATTTGGATTCATACTTCCATGTTGGTTTCCCCCCAAAGGAAACCGTTGTTAATTATAAGAAATAGCTTATTTCAATCTGACTCGAACTTAACCAAGGTTGGTCATCCAATTATAATTCTAGATAATAAAACATTGGTCGATCCTGGTAAACCGTATCTCAAGATTAAAAGTTTAAGTATCGAAAATAAACTCGCAGAAGTTCGATTTTCTCACCCTCCAGAAGGAATAGTCGGTGCTCTGATATTCCAAATTACGGGCGAGAAGTTGAATCTAATCAGGCAAAGCCTCGTAGAAAGATAAGCAATATATAATCCTGCCCAAAACAAACTCGCTTAAGGAGGATGGTTATGAAGATGCTATCCTGCAGATATAAAGTCCTATCCTAAAGCTGGCTTATTATGTTAAGAATGATCTCCCAAAAATAATGACTGTTTCATCCATAGTTGCAGCGATGAACAAAATTGGTCAGTTGAACAAAGCTATCTTGAGGACGGCTCCTAACATGGGAAAGTGGTCCTCAGATAAAAGTGACAACACTGATTGGTGCATACGGAGAATTTACCCCGAACATAAACTCGAATGAAATCAGAATTCAAAAGAAGATGGTAGAGGAGTTCGAGGCCGGTAAAGGGAAAAGAGTCGCTAGGGCTGGTAACTTTTATTTAGTTGGTGTAACGCTATTACGTGAGCTTGTTCATTGGGGGAATGACCAGGATGGAGTCGATAGGCCTGGTGCAGAAGGAGAAGAATTTGAACGTTTAATATATGGCTCAGTAATTCATTAGCCCGACATTCACATTCAGCAGAAGCGTAATTAGAGATCAGTCCATGCGCAAGATCAGACAAGGTGACGACGTCCTCGTCCTCACCGGCAAAGACAAGGGAATGCGCGGGACCGTGCTGCGTGTGCTCGACAAAGATCGAGTAGTCGTCGAGAACATCAACATGGTCAAAAAGCATCAGAAGCCCAATCCCCAGCGCAACCTGCCCGGCGGCATCGTCGACAAAGAGATGCCCCTGCATCTATCGAACCTGGGTCTCTACAACCCGGAGAAGGAGGGTCCGGATCGGGTCGGTTTCAAATTCCTTGAGGATGGCCGCAAGGTGCGGGTATTCAAATCCAACGGCGAAGTCGTCGATACCTGAGGTATGCCGTCATGTCCAGATTACAGACAGCGTATCGCGAGGAGGTGGTCGGTCGGCTCATGGATAGATTCGGCTACCGTACCGTCATGCAGGTGCCGCGGATCGAGAAGATCACCCTCAACATGGGGGTGGGCGAGGCCATCGCCGACAAGAAGGTGATGGAGAATGCGGTTTCCGACCTGCGTCTGATCGCGGGCCAGCAGCCCATCGTGACCAAGGCGAGAAAGTCGGTCGCCGCGTTCAAGATCCGCGAGGGCTGGGCCGTCGGCTGCAAAGTCACGCTACGACGCGAGCGCATGTACGAGTTTCTCGATCGACTAATCAACATTGCGATCCCGCGCATCCGTGATTTCCGGGGCCTGAGCGCCAAGGCGTTCGACGGGCGCGGCAATTACAGCATGGGCGTAAAAGAGCAGATCGTGTTTCCGGAGATCGATTACGACAAGATCGACGCCTTGCGCGGTCTGGACATCACTATCACCACGAGCGCACCCACTGACGAAGAGGGGCGGGCGCTGCTCGAGGCCTTCAAATTTCCCTTCAGGACCTAAAGACAACGATGGCAAAAAAAAGCATGATGGCGCGGGAAGTCAAACGCGCCAAGATCGCGGCCAAGTATGCGGCCAAGCGGGAAGCGCTGAAGGCCGTTATCGACGACCGCAGCGCGAGCCGCGAGGAGCTGGATAAAGCGCTTATGAAGCTGCAGAAGCTACCGCGGGACGCTAGTCCTTGCCGCCGGCAACGGCGCTGCCGGGTGAGCGGTCGTCCCCACGCCGTCTACCGTAAATTCGGCCTGAGCCGTAATAAGCTGCGTGAGGCTACCATGCGGGGAGACGTTCCGGGTCTTGTGAAGGCCAGTTGGTAGGCGTCTTTCTCCAGTCTCGCTCGCTAATCGTACAGGATTTTCAGGATTAACAGGATTTTTTGTTGTGAAGAACGCTTGCTGGTTTGATAAGGGCGTGATCGGGCGTAGGAAATTCAGGAACGATAAGAATCCTGTAAATCTTGTGTAATCCTGTCAATCCTGTCCGATTGGAATTTCGCGATGAAGCTCGAGTTGGGTACTCAAATGAATCTTTTGAAAAACATTTTCATTTATTTGCGGATAAATAGATAGAAAATAACAATGGCGGTCTGATCCGGAAAATCACCATGATATGTTTCGGAATTGTAACGGATGCCCATTATGCTGACGTAACCCTAAGGGGAATACGTTAGGGTCTAGATAACTTTAGAGTGGATTTTCTTTCAGTAGAGTAAGTATTTTATCAGAGAGATCTTCCTCTCAGTGATGAAACCTAGGCGATCCTGATTCGTAACTTCATGAATAGCTGATTAATCGTCGGGCAGCTTACACCACTCAGCTCGGCGATTTTCCAGGCCCGCAAATCGTGCGCGAAATAGCGTATAAGTGCTCTGAATTTAGCTTCCGAAAGCTGTGAACGCCTGAAATACCTGTTTTTTCCTTGCATAACATAACCTTGGCATACTCTCAAGATGTTTAAAGTTATCCAGACCCTACGTTATTATCGGGGAATCCATGGCCAAGATGGCCGAGTGTGTTGCCTTCATGAATGACAGGAAGGTCGATTTCCTGGTCGAGGTCGGTGACTTCAAGGACGAGGGTACGCCTGTGTTGGAGAGGGATACCTTGAAGTATCTGGAAGACATCGAAAGAATCTTTGGACGATTCGATGGAAAGCGTTATCATGTACTGGGTAATCACGATCTGGACAGCATATCGAAAGAACAGTTTCTCTCCCGTGTGGAGAACACGGGGGTTGCAACGGGATCGAAGTATTATTCCTTGACGCGAAGGGATTGCATTTCGTGGTTCTCGACGCGAACTACCGGGCCGATGGATCCGATTATGACCACGGCAACTTCGATTGGTGGTACAGCAATATTCCGAGCAACCAACTCGACTGGCTTAGGAAAGACCTTACGTCCACACCCAAACCGACGATAGTATTTGTCCATCAGCGGCTCGACGGCAGAGGGGACCACACAATCAGGAATGCGGCTCAAGTCCGTCGGATACTGCAGGAGAGCCGAAGAACTCTGGCGGTTTTTCAGGGACATGATCACGTAGGACACTACAGCTCTATCGAGGGTATCCATTATTACACACTAAAAGCAATGATCAATGGTAATGGCGCTGACAACAGTTCCTATGCTATCGTTGAGCTTCAAACCGATCACAGCATTACCGTAACCGGCTATCATCGAGCAACCAGTAAGAATTTTTATCCGTAAATAAATACTGATTCTACTTTGTCACATTCTGCCTAGCTCTTTGATTTTAATGGATCTTTCTATTTTCACAGATTCTGTATGGATCGGTGGGTTATTCTGTAATGTGACAGAGTAGAACTAGCGTGCATTTGCATTGAGTTGCGAAAAATAGAAATTAGATGCAGGGATGTGCCTGAGGTCAGTCGTTTTCTTGAGATTGTGGTTTACAGGTATTTCAATGAACGTAATCCACCCCATTTTCATGCCGAGTACAATGAATTCAAGGCATCGATTTCCATTGATACATTGGGAGTGGTGGAAGGAAGATTACATCCAAAACTAATGACCCTTGTGGTTGAGTGGGCACAAGAGCATCAGGATGAACTTCTGGAGAACTGGAAAAGTATTCAGGAAATGGGAAATACCATAAAATCAAACCATTGGTGTAGTAGAGATTCATAATGCTGGAAGTAAACAAAGCAGAGTACGTGGATGATTATAGTATCCATCTCGTATTTAATAATGGGAGAAGTGGGGTTGCTGATCTCGAACAGACGGTATTCAATGACGGCAGACCAATCTTTTCAAGGTTGAGAGAAAAGGAGAACTTCAAGGACTTCAAGGTGGAATACAGTACCCTTGTTTGGTCCGAGGAGTTGGATTTGGCTGCGGAATATCTGTTCTATGTTACTTTTATGGATGAGCCGGACTTGCAGGAGCAATTTAAGGTATGGGGCTATATTGCCTGATAAAAACATCGATTTAGACCCTCTGTGGAATTAAATATAGGAAGAAGATGTCAACGATGATTACCGAAGTCTACGAGGCATTTATTTCTGCCGGTGCGGATGACGAAAAAGCAGAAGCAGCGGCGAGAGCACTCTTGCCGATTACGAATCGTTCTTTAATCACATAGACAGCGACCTTCGAGTCCTTAAGTGGATGGTCGGAGCAATCTTGGCTGGTGTTGTTTCGCTGATAATTAAAAGCTTCTTTGCGTAACCTGCACCCAAAAGCCTAGGCCTCACTGAAATGTTGGGCATGGACTATCTCAAAGATGCGGTTCGCGTCGTCCCTGACGCTTACCGCATCCTACGTGTTTTTATGGATAATCCGGACTTGCAAGGAAAATTTAAGGTATGGGACTGTATCGCCTGATAAAAACATCGACTCGGAATCAGAAAGAAACCACGCGAGTGAGAGGAGGCCCCGATGGACGAAGCCGAAAGCTTAAGCCACTCCAAGTAGGAGTGTAAATACCGTGTGGTTTTTATTCCGAAATGTCTGCGCCGGATCTTGTGCGAGCAATTGCGACGCCATCTCGGGGAAGTTTTCCATGAGTTGGCTCGATAGCGAGAGAGCTGGATCGAAGA
>Ga0209259_1000350_pt1 | contig 13379 bp, 14 predicted proteins | sample WorMetGr2BELIZE1_FD_187417 | JGI IMG/M metagenome (GOLD analysis project Ga0209259, IMG submission 187417) | Marine gutless worms symbiont microbial communities from Max Planck institute for Marine Microbiology, Germany - Inanidrilus... ...
CCACCCGGTAACCCGCCAACCCGGTTACCACCCGACCAAGGTTACCACCCTCGATGACCATGAACCTGCCCGACGCGGTCGAGCGCTGGCCGATCGACCGGCTGCGCGCTTACGCGCGCAACGCGCGGATGCATGGGGACGACCAGGTGGCGCGGATCGCCGCCAGCATGGTCGAGTTCGGCTGGACCGTGCCGGTGCTGGTTGACGGCGACGGCGGTGTCATTGCCGGGCACGGGCGGTTGCTGGCGGCCCACAGGCTCGGCCTCGATAGCGTGCCGGTGATCCGCCTGGAACATTTGACCCCGGCGCAGGTGCGCGCCTACCGCATCGCCGACAATCGGCTGACGGACCTCGGCGCCTGGGATGACGAGATTCTGGCGAGCGAACTCCATGCTCTCAACGGCGAGGGCTTCGACCTCACGCTGACCGGGTTCGAGGACGCCGATCTCGATCGGCTGATGGCGCCGCTGGACGACGCCGAGCCCGAGGAAACGAGCGAAGACGATGACGCTGGAGACGAAACGCCCGAGCCGCCGCGGGATCCCGTGACGCGCCCGGGAGACCTTTGGCTGTTGGGCGACCATCGCCTGCTTTGCGGCGACAGCACGGACGCCGAGGCCGCCGCCCGGGTGATGGCCGGCGAGCGCGCCGATCTGCTGTTCACGTCGCCGCCCTACAGCAATCAGCGGGACTACACGACCGGAGGCGTCGGCGATTGGGACGTGCTCATGCGCGGGGTGTTCGCCGATCCGCCGATGGCCGACGACGGCCAGGTCCTGGTCAATCTGGGCCTGATCCATCGCGCGAACGAGTGGCAGCCCTATTGGGAAGGCTGGCTCGAGTGGATGCGCGAGCGGGGGTGGAGGCGGTTCGGCCTGTACGTCTGGGACCAGGGTCCCGGTCTGCCCGGCGACTGGAACGGACGGCTGGCGCCGGCCTTCGAGTTCGTCTTCCACTTCAACCGCGAGTCCCGGCGCGCCAACAAGATCGTGCCTTGCAAGTGGGCTGGCCACGTCCTGCACGAGGACGAGGGCGGGCTTCGCGAGAAGGACGGAACGGTCGGCAAATGGACTCACGCCGAACAGCCGGTGCAGGAGATGCGGATTCCCGACAGCGTGATCCGCATTACCCGGCACAAGGCGCGCGGCCCGGAGACCGAGCACCCGGCGGTGTTCCCGGTCAAACTCCCGGCCTTCGTCATGGAAACTTACAGCGGCGAGGGCGCCGTGGTTTACGAGCCCTTCTGCGGTTCCGGCGCCACCATCGTCGCGGGTCAGAAGATGGCTCGCCGGGTGCGCGCCATCGAGCTGGCGCCGGAGTATGTGGATGTCACTCTTCTCAGATGGCGGCAGCTGTTCCCGGACCAGCCGGTGACCTTGGAAGACGGTCGGTCCTACGATGACGTCGCGGCCGAACGCGGCAAGGTGACCTCCGATGCCGCATGATCCGCTTCAGGTGGAACAGTGGCCGGCTGATCGTCTGCTGCCCTACGCCGCCAACGCCCGGACCCATTCGGACGGCCAGGTCGCCCAGATCGCGGCGTCCATTGCCGAGTTCGGCTTCAACGTGCCGTGTCTCGTCGACGAGAACGGCGTGCTGATCGCCGGCCATGGGCGGTTGCTGGCCGCCAGGAACCTGGGCCTCGACACGGCGCCGGTGATCCGGCTCGAACATCTGACCGAGGCGCAGGCGCGGGCGTTCCGTATCGCTGACAACCAGCTGGCGCTCAACGCCGGATGGGACGAGGATCTGCTGCGGACGGAACTGCAGGAGCTGAACGAGGACGGTGTCGATCTTGAGCTTCTCGGCTTTGCCGAAGGCGAACTCGCGGAACTCCTTGGCGATCTTGGCGCCGGCGCCGGTGGAGCGGAAAGCGACGTTGGGGGTGACGCGGCGCCTGAACCGCCGGAGAGGCCCGTTTCCCGGCTGGGTGATCTGTGGCTGCTCGGGGATCATCGCCTGCTCTGCGGTGACAGCACCAAGGCGGAGGATGTCAGCCGGCTGATGGGCGGCGAGACGGCGGCACTGTTCGCGACCGATCCTCCGTATTTGGTCGACTACACCGGTGCCGACCGCCCCAACGGCGGGCACGACTGGAGCGACCTCTATCGCGAGGTCGACATCAAGGACGCCGAGGGATTCCTGCGGACCGTGTTCGCCCAGGCGCTCGCGGTGTGCCGGAGCGACGCGGCCTGGTACTGCTGGCACGCTCACAAGCGGGCCGCGCTGATCGAACAAATCTGGTCGGAGTTGGGGGTTCTCAATCACCAGCAGATCGTCTGGGTGAAACCGGCGGCCATTCCGACGCACAGCTACTACCCCTGGCGGCACGAGCCGTGCCTGATGGGCTGGAAGCAGGGCCACAAGCCGCCGCACAGCGGCGACAACAGCCATGCGGTGACCAGCGTCTGGGAACTGGATTGGGAAGGCAATGCCCGCCCGGCGGGCGCCGAGCACCCGACCCGGAAACCCATCGAGGTGTTCGCCATCCCGATGCGCCGGCACACCCGGCCGGACGAGGTCTGCTACGAGCCGTTCAGCGGCTCGGGCTCGCAGATCATCGCCGGCGAGCGACTGGGGCGCCGCATTCATGCCATGGAGCTGCAGCCGGCCTTCGTCGATGTCGCCCTGCGGCGCTGGCAGGAGGCCACGGGACGGACCGCGACCCTCGATGGCGACGGGCGCGCGTTCGAAGAGATTGCCAAGGTGCGTGGCGCATGAGGCAGTCCCGCCGCATGTCGTTTGTCGAGGCCATCGCCAATGTCGCCGTCGGATACGGCGTCGCCGTGACGACGCAGGTGCTGGTATTCCCGGTGTTCGGGCTGCAGGCGAGTCTCGCCGACAACCTGCTGATCGGGGCGATCTTCACGGTCGTCTCGATCGGGAGGAGCTACTTGCTGCGACGAGTATTCGAGGAGATCAGGGTTCGAATCCATTGATCCAGGGTGGAAATCCTGGTCGATCGGAGGCCGGAAATCGCCTACGCTTGAGCCATCATGGATGCCTTCGAAAGCGTGGTCAGCGAAATCCTCTGGCGGGATGGGTATTGGGTTCAAAATGCCGTTAAGGTCGAACTGACGAAGGAAGAGAAAGTCGAGATCGGTCGGCCATCGTCGCCGCGATGGGAACTCGACGTCGTCGGTTACAGCGGGAAACGAAACGAGCTTCTTGTCGTCGAATGCAAGAGCTATCTGGATTCGCCCGGGGTCGCGCACAAGGCGTTCGACGGTAGCGATCAGAGGACGGCGAACCGGTACAAACTATTCAACGAGGAGACCCTACGGCGGGTCGTTCTCAATCGGCTAAGCCTTCAGATGTGCGAGTCCGGGCTCGTTTCGAAGAAACCCAAGACCACGCTCGCTCTCGTATGTGGAAAAATCGTAAGTGAACAAGACCGGCAACTGCTTCGGGCTCACTTCGAGGAGCGCGGGTGGCTTTTGTGGGACGACGTTTGGCTTCGTGAGAAATTGAAACTGATGTCGGAGGGAGGTTACGAAAACAGTCCCGTCGCCGTGGTGTCGAAACTGTTGCTTAGGGGATGACTGCCGCAGAAAAGCAGAGGCCTCCGCAGAGGCCCCGCGCCCTGCGCTCGAAACCGCAAGGGGTGCTGCCGATCGTGTACCTGTTCTGGCCTCGGAGGTAAAGGTTTCCAGACGTGCAGCCTCGGAACGTGACACCGCCGCCCTCGGGAGGGCGGCGGCATCGGTTTTTGGCAGGGTTCAATTGCTGGGCCGACCGAAATAAACATGAAGCATCCGCTGGACGGTATCGTCGTCGGTTTCGCCCGGCAGGCGCGCGTCCTGAATCCGTTCGCAGGTGTCGTCCTCGACCGGAACCAGCCAGTCGCCGTCCGCCAGACGGTCGCCCGTCGAGCGGAACGGCAGGATGGCGGCGTCGCTGACCTTGATGGTTTTCATCGGCTCACCCCCGCCTCTCGTCGATGCGATCGACGGCGGTGACGTAGGCGTCGCCCTGGTTCCAGGAGCCGTCGTCGAGCCGCCATTCGGCATCGGTGCTGTTCGAGAGCTTCTCGACGGCCAGCTCCTCGGCCTCTTCCGGGGTGCCGGCTTCGACCTCGATGATCGTGCTCTCGGTGACGTCGCGGGTGATGATCACGGCGTAGGTGGCCATCGTCGCCTCCGTCATTGCTCGATCCGGTAGACCCGGCCCCGGCCATCGACCTTTTCGGAGACGACGGTGAGCCCGAGCTTCTTGCGGAGCGCGCCGCTGATGGCGCCCCGTACGGTATGCACCAGCCAGCCGGTGGCCTCGACCATCTGCTCCATGGTCGCGCCGCCATCGCGCTGGAGCATGTCGATCAAGACCTGTTGCTTGGTGTGGCGGGGCTTGCGGGCCGGTTTCGGGGGTGGCGAGGGGTCGGCGATGCCGAGACCAGTAACCGCCTCGCCCTCGGGTGTCAGCGCCTCGATACCGGCCGCCCGGAGCACGTCGTGAATGCCGAGGTCGCGTTCATTCATCAGCGCGGCCAACCGGTCGAGCGCCTTGGTCTTGGAGTTGAAGGATTTGGCGCCGACGGCCTCGCCCGTGATCGTGCCGATGGCGGTGGCGATCTGGGCGGCCGTGAGCTTTCCGAGCGCGTCGGGTAGGGTTGGTGCGCCCTCGTCGGGATCGGCGTTGATCGCTTCGAAACCCTGGCGAGTGATGGCAAACGGCGTCTGCCCGATGGGGTCGCCTTCCTTCGGCGCCGCCTCGGCGATCAGGCCCGCCTTGAGGAGCGCGTGGACCACCTTGGTGACGGCGCCGCCCTTGAGGTTTTCGGGCAGCGGGTGGATGGAACCGCCGTCGCGGGCCGCGGCGGCGGCAAGCACGATGAGCTGGGTGTCGGTGAGTTTGGTCATGGGACCCTCCTCGGTGAGCGAGGCGCGGTGATCGCGCCTCTTCCACCACCGTGAGGGCGGACCGTGGCGCCGGTGGCGCCGCGTAAGCCGCCCGAACGCCCCGCCGGGAACCCGGTCGGGGCCGGAGAGGGCCGAAGGCCGTCTATTCGGCGAACGCGCCTTCCTGGAAGGCGGCGTCGGTGATGCGCTTCAGGAGCTCGGCGTAGTGGGCCAGCGTTCCGACGTGGCCCCAGTTGATCTCGTCGGGGCTCCAGTTGAAGTGCTCGTCGCTGAGCGCTTTCAGTCGATCGAGCATGGTGTCGATCTCGGCCTTGCGGGCGATGAACTCGTCCAGGGGCTTGCTGTTGTCGCGGGGTTTGGGCATCGCGCTCTCCATGGTTTGTGGACACATGAAGGCGTTGAACCGCGTCCCGATCAACGGATTAATCGTATGATTTCATTGCTTGTGCGCCGGGAGACCGGCAGGGAGTGGAAAGTGAAAGTCCATCACGGTGAAGGAGTAGCGACCCACACCGACCCCGAGTCATGCGCGGCGTCTCGCGAGGGGCGTCGTGAAGCGTTGACAGGGGCGCGTGTAGGCCGGCCATTGAGCCGCGAAAGTGAACTCCGGGGCGCCGACGCAGCAAGCAACGCGGAAGGCAACACGGAGGGGCGTGATAGCGCGAGCGCCCCGCCGGCCCCGCGCGGTCAGAGGCCCCGGCATGCACGTACGCTCTCTGCACGGGAACCGGGAGGTCTCGTGGACCGGCCATCCCAGTCCGGGGTGGTCCGCGGCGGGAAGGTCACGCCGAAGCCGCCGAGGCACGGCCACGAGAAGTCGGACTCTTCCATAGTAGCGGGGAAGCCGGCGAACAAAGCCATCTCGATGGCGGCGGAGCCAGTGGAGCGAAGGGGAGGGACCAAGGGGAACGCGGACCGGCAAAGCACGCCCCGGACACAGAGCCGGGCCATTGGCGTGTCACCTGCGCTGGAACGCGTACGGCAAGCCGCGAAGGCGCGGCCGAAGGAGCGCTTCACCGCGCTCCTTCACCATGTGACGGCGGACTGGTTACGGGCCGCATACCTGTCGCTGAGACGGGAGGCGGCCCCGGGGTCGGACGGCCTCACATGGCAGGAGTACGGAGAGCGGCTGGAGGACAACCTCCAGGACCTTCATGCCCGCGTGCACCGGGGCGGGTATCGGGCACAGCCGTCACGGCGGCGGTACATTCCAAAGCCGGACGGTCGGCTCCGCCCGCTCGGGATCGCCTCCCTGGAAGACAAGATCGTCCAGAAGGCGGTGGTGGATGTCCTGAACGCGATCTACGAGGAGGACTTCCTCGGGTTCTCGTACGGGTTCCGACCGGGGCGCGGTCAGCACGATGCGCTGGACGCGCTCGCGGTCGGCATCACGCGCCAACGGGTGAGTTGGGTCCTGGACGCCGCCATCGCCGGGTTCTTCGATGCGGTCAGCCATGAGTGGCTGCTCCGCTTCCTGGAGCATCGGATCGGTGATCGGCGCGTCCTCCGCTTGATCCGCAAGTGGCTGAGGGCCGGTGTACGGGAAGACACGGGCGAGGTCGTGAGTGCGGAGGTGGGAACCCCGCAGGGTGCGGTGATATCGCCCCTGCTGGCCAACATCTACCTGCACTACGCCTTCGACCTGTGGGCGCACCGCTGGCGACAGCGGGACGCGCGCGGCAAGGTGATGATCGTCCGCTACGCGGACGACATCGCCGTCGGCTTCCAGTACGAGGACGATGCCAAGCGCTTCCGCGCAGCGATGCGGGAACGATTGGCGAAGTTCGTCCTGACGCTGCACCCGGAAAAGACCCGCCCGATCGAGTTCGGCATCTATGCCGCCGACCGCCGGGCCAAGCGGGGACAGGGGAAGCCGGAGACCTTCACCTTCCTGGGATTCACGCACATCTGCGGTCAGAAAAGGGCCGGCGGCTTCCTGCTCCACCGCCACGCGCGGCGGGACAGGATGGGCGCGACGTTGCGGGAAGTCCGGGACGGCCTGAGGCGTCGATGGCACGCGCCCATATCGGAACAGGGCCAATGGCTGGCGCAGGTGGTGGGCGGTTATTACGCCTACCATGCCGTGCCGACCAACATCCACGCCCTGGTCTCCTTCCGTCACGCCGTCGCTTGGCTGTGGCTCCGCCGACTGCGCCGCCGCAGCCAGACGCGGCGGATGACGTGGGCGCGCTTCAACCGGGTGTGTGATCCCTGGCTGCCGGCCGCGCGTACCCGTCATCCCTGGCCGCAACAGCGGTTTGCCGTCAACCACCCGAGGTAGGCGCCGTATGCGGGAATGCCGCTCGTACGGATCTGTGCGGGGGGTGCGCAGCAGTGCGCATCCCTACCGCGACTTTTCGAGGCATATCGATCATGGGCATATCCGTTCGCGAATACGCGCGCCGGCGCGGGGTGAGCCACGTCGCCGTGCTCAAGGCGATCAAGGCGGGGCGAATCTCCAGGGAGCCGGACGGAACCATCGAACCCGCGACGGCCGATGCCCAGTGGGACGCCGGGACCGATCCGGCGAAGCGTCGATCGTCGAAACGAACCACTGCTGAAGCGCCCTCCAAGGACACAGGCGCCGCGAGCGGCCCGGCAACGGCCGAACCCGTCGCTCAGACAGGCGGCGCCACCTTCACCCAGGCGCGCACCGCGCACGAGATCGCCAAGGCGCAGCGGGCGCGCATTCAGGTGCAACGGCTGAAAGAGGAGGTGGTCGACAAGGCGCGAGCGACGGCGGTGGTGTTCCGGCTGGCGCGCGAGCAGCGCGACGCCTGGGTCAACTGGCCGAGCCGCGTGGCGGCGTTGATGGCTTCCGAGCTGGGTGTCGAGGCGCACGCCATGCAGAAAGTCCTGGAGACCCATGTCCGAGCCCATCTCTCCGAACTCGCCGACGTCCGGCCCGAGTTCCGCTGATCCCTTCGCCTTCGAGGGCATCGACGATCTGATCGGCGCCTGGCGGGACGGGCTCGAGCCGGACCCCGCTGTTGACCGTGTCCGAGTGGGCCGACCGACATCGCATGCTGGCGGCACGCGCCTCGGCCGAGCCGGGGCGCTACCGCACGGCCCGCACGCCCTACATGCGCGCCATCATGGATGCGCTGTCGCCGGGTCATGCCTGCCGGCGGGTGGTGTTCATGAAGGCGGCCCAGGTCGGCGCCACCGAGGCTGGCAACAACTGGATCGGGTTCGCCATCCACCAGGCGCCGGGGCCGATGCTCGCGGTCCAGCCGACGGTCGAGCTCGCAAAAAGGAACTCGCGCCAGCGCATCGATCCTCTGATCGAGGAAAGCCCGGTGCTTCGGGAACGGGTCAGGCCGGCCCGCTCGCGAGACTCCGGCAACACCATGCTGTCGAAGGAGTTCGCCGGCGGCCTGCTGATCATGACCGGGGCGAACTCGGCCGTGGGTCTGCGCTCGACACCGGCCCGCTACATCTTCCTCGACGAGGTCGACGCCTATCCGGCGTCGGCCGATGAGGAAGGGGATCCGGTGACCTTGGCCGAGGCGCGCTCGCTGACTTTCGCCCATCGGCGCAAGGTGTTCTTGGTTTCGACGCCGACGATCCGGGGGCTTTCCCGCATCGAGCGGGAGTACGAGGCGTCCGACCAGCGGCGCTACTTTGTGCCCTGTCCCCATTGCGGCCACAGGCAGTGGCTCGAGTTCGAGCGGTTGCGCTGGGAGAAGGGCCGACCGGAGACGGCTGCTTACCACTGCGCGGCCTGCGAAAAGCCGATCGCCGAACACCACAAGACGGCGATGCTCGAAGCCGGCGAGTGGCGGGCGACGGCGGAGGCCGACGATCCGGCGACCATCAGGTTCCATCTGTCGGCGCTCTATTCGCCGGTCGGCTGGCTGTCCTGGGAGCGCATCGCGCGGGCCTGGGAAGCCGCCCAGGGCTCGGACGAGGCGATCAAGGCCTTCCGCAACACGGTGCTCGGCGAGACCTGGGTCGAGACCGGCGAGGCGCCCGACTGGCAGCGGCTCTACGACCGGCGTGAGACCTGGAAATCCGGTGTCGTGCCACCGGGCGGACTGTTTCTGACCGCCGGCGCCGATGTGCAGAAGGACCGGATCGAGGCCGACATATGGGCCTGGGGCCGGGGCCTGGAAAGCTGGCTGGTCGACCATGTCGTCATCGAGGGCGGCCCCGAACACGCCGAGACCTGGGATGCGCTCGACCGATTGCTGACAAGGACCTGGCCGCATGCCGGCGGCGCGGCATTGAGGCTGGCGAAGCTCGCCATCGATAGCGGCTTCGACGCGCCGGCGGTCTACGCCTGGGCGCGCCGGGCCGGTGTCGCGCAGGTGGCGCCGATTAAGGGTGTCGAGGGCTTCAACCGAGCGAGCCCGGTGTCGGGTCCGACCTTCGTCGACGCGACCGATGCCGGCAAGCGGCTGCGCCGTGGCGCGCGGCTCTGGACCGTCGCCGTCTCGACCTTCAAGGCCGAGACCTACCGGTTTCTGAGGCTGGACCGGCCGACCGGCGAGGGTGAGACGGAACCGTCGCGCCGGTGGCGCGGCGTGAGTCCGTCGAACGCCGAAGGGGCGCGGTTTCCGGCGGGCACCGTGCATCTGCCGCACTGGATCGAAACCGAGTGGGTGAAGCAGTTCGTCGCCGAGCAGCTGGTCACGGTTCGGACCAAGCGCGGCTTCGCCCGGCTCGAATGGCAAAAGCTCAGGGAACGGAACGAGGCGCTCGATTGCCGGGTCTATGCCCGCGCCGCTGTCTGGATCGCCGGTGCCGACCGCTGGTCGGACGCCAAGTGGCAGGACCTCGAGGAACAGCTGGGCGTGCCTTCCGAGGACGAGGCGACGGCCGGCGTCGTCAACCGCGTGTCGCCCGAGCCCAAGGGCAAGAGGCGCTCGGAATGGTTCGGCCGAAATGAAGGATGGCTCGGGTGAGTGACTGGACAGAAACCGAACTGGCGGCCCTGAGGCGCGCCTATGCAAGCGGGACGCTCCGCGTGAGCTACGACGGCAAGACGGTTGAATACGGCACGGCGGAAGACCTGCTGGGCCGCATCCGCACCATCGAGCGCGCGATGAACGGCGCCGACAAGCCGATGCCCATGGCCGGGTACGCCGGGTTCAAGCGAGGAGATCGTTGATGCGCCCAACCTGGTTTGACCGGGCCATCGCCGTGGTCTCGCCGCGGAGGGCAACGCGGCGTCTGCTGGCCCGCGAGGCGTTCGAAGGCCTCACGCGCGGCTACGAGGGCGCGGCACGGGGACGGCGGACCGACGGCTGGTGCTCGCCTGGAACATCTGCCGACAGCGAGATCGTGACGGCGGGCGCACTGCTCCGAGATCGAATGCGCGATCTCGTCCGCAACAACCCGCATGCCGCCAAGGCGGTGGCGGTTCTGGTCAACAACATCGTCGGCGCCGGCATCATGGCGCGCGCGGCGTCGGGCGACGACCGGCTCGACCGGACCGTCAACGACCTCTGGGAGACCTGGGCGCGTGGCTGCGACGCCGATGGGCAACTCGACTTCTACGGCCTGCAGACATTGGTCTGCCGGGAGATGGTCGAAGCCGGTGAAGTCCTGGTCCGGCGCCGGCCGCGTCGCGCCGCGGATGGCTTGGCCGTTCCGGTCCAGATGCAGGTCCTCGAGGCCGATTTCCTCGACGCCGCGAGGAACGGCGAGATCGGTTCCGGCCAAGCGGTCCAGGGGGTCGAGTTCGACGCCATCGGGCGACGACGCGCCTACTGGCTGTTCGCCCGCCACCCGGGCGATGCCTTCGGCGCGCTGCAGGGCGGCTTCAAGAGCACCGCCGTGCCGGCAACCGAGATCGCCCATGTCTACGAGAAACAGCGCACGCAGGCGCGGGGCGTCCCCTGGGGGGCGCCGGTGATCCGCAGCTTGCGCGATCTCGACGATTACGAGATCGCCGAGATCGTCCGCAAGAAGACCGAGGCCTGCGTCACCGCGATCGTGTTCGGTGCCGACGAGGCCGAACAGGGGATCGCGCCGACGGTGGTGGACGCGGACGGCAACCGCGTCGAGCAGTTCGAGCCGGGGCTTATCGCCTACGCCCGTGGCGGCAAGGAGATCCGTTTCAATCGGCCGGCCGCGACCGGCGGCTATGCCGAATACAAGCGCGCCAGCCTGCACACGGTGTCGGCGGGGTTCCGTGTGCCCTACGAGCTACTCACCGGGGATCTCAGCCAAGTGAACTACTCGTCGATCCGGGCGGGGCTCGTCGAGTTCCGCCGCATGATCGATGCGGTGCAGTGGCAACTGTTCGTGCCCCTTTTCTGCGACCGGGTCTGGAACTGGTTTACCGAGGCGGCGTGGGCGGCTGGGCACATTCCTGAGCCCATTGTTCGTGTCGAGTGGTCACCGCCCAAGTTCGAGGCGGTCGATCCGCAGAAGGATGCCATGGCCGATCTTCTGGCCATTCGCTCCGGCACCGAGACGCTCGCCGAGGCGATTGCCCGCAAGGGACGCAATCCCGACGCGGTGCTGGCCGAGATCGCCGCCACCAACGCCAAGCTCGACGCGCTCGGTCTCGTGCTCGACACCGATCCCAGGCGGGTCACCAAGACGGGGTCCGCACAGAACACCGAGACAGCGGATGCCGCCGATCAGCCCAATGAAGACGAACCCGACCTGCGGCTGATCGCCAACGACTGACAATCAAGGGAACGAAATGGATAAGACGATCGACCTGCCGGCGCTCCGCCGGATGGCGGAGCTCGCGCCGGGCTCCGTCGACAGCGACGCCCGTACCGTCGGGGTGGTCTGGTCGACGGGCGCGCGCGTGCGCCGCGTGCCTTTCTTCGGACAGCCTCACGACGAGGAACTGAGCCTCGATCCGGCCCATGTCCGGCTCGAGCGGTTGAATGCCGGCGCGCCCTTTCTGAGGGTTCATGAACTGACCGAGCTCGATGCGGTGATCGGCTCGGTCGTGCCCGACTCCGCGCGCATCGAGAATGGGCAAGGCATCGCCCGGATCCGGATCTCCGAGCGCGATGCGGTCGGCGACATCTGGCGCGACATCGAGGCCGGGCACATCCGCGCGGTTTCCATCGGCTACCGGGTCCACCGCTACGAGGTGTCCAAGCCGGACGGCGGCCGCGAGCTTTGGCGCGCCGTCAACTGGACCCCTTTCGAGATCTCCGCCGTGCCGGTCGGCGCCGATCCCGCCGCCGGCTTCCGCGCCAACCAAAACCGCCATGACTGCGTCCTGCATCGTGCCGGCGCGGTTCCCAGGACCGAAAGGACCAATCCCATGCATGACGAAGACATCGAAACCGAGGACGCGATCGACGTCGTCGAGGAAGCAGAAGCGCCCGACGAAACGGAGCCCGGGGAAACGCGCAGCCCGAAAAAGCCTCTGAAGGCCAAAGAGCGGCCGAAGCCCGACGCGGAGGCGCTGGTCGCCGAGGCCCGCGCCGGCGAACGCCAGCGGGCGGCGACCATCTTCGACCTCGCATCCCGCCTTGGGCTGGAGCGTGGCGTCGCCGACGATCTGGTGAAGCGTGGCGTGAGCCTCGACGAGGCGCGCCGGCAGATCCTCGATTCCCTGGCGGAAACGTCCGAGCAGACGCGGACCTTTGGCCACGTCTCGGTGCCGCTCGGCGGGCAGGACGAGCGGGTGACGCGGCGCGATGCGGCCGCCAACGCGCTTCTGCACCGCTACAGCCCGACCCTGTTCCAGCTCACCGACGCCGCCCGGCAGTTTCGCGGCATGACGCTGATGGAACTCGCGCGCGAAAGCCTCGCCGAGGCCGGGGTCAACACCCGCGGCATGTCGCGGGACGAGGTGGCGACGCGAGCCTTGCACTCGACCTCCGACTTCCCGGAGATCCTGGCGGCAGTCACCAACAAGACCCTGCGCCAGGCCTACGAGGCCTATCCCCGCACGTTCCTGGCCTTCTGTCGCCAGGTGCTCGCGACCGACTTCAAGGCGATGCACCGGGTTCAGCTCGGCGAGGTGCCCCAGCTCCTGAAGGTGGGCGAGAGCGGCGAGTTCAAGCGCGGCACACTCGGCGAGTCGAAGGAGAGCTACCGCATCGAGACCTATGGCCGCGTGGTCGCCATCACCCGGCAGGTGCTGATTAACGACGATCTCGACGCCTTCACCCGGATCCCGGCGATGTACGGCAACGCCATCGCCCAGCTGGAAAGCGACGTGGTCTGGGACATCGTCACCTCGAACCCGGCCGATGGCGGACGGGACGGCGCTCTTCCATGCCAACCACAAGAACCTCGCCGGCACCGGCGCGGCGCTCGGCGTGGACAGCGTCGGAGCGGCCCGCGCAGCCATGCGCAAGCAGACCGGGCTCGACAAGAAGACCGTGCTGAACATCCGCCCGGCCTTCCTGATCGTGCCGGCGGCGCTGGAGCTTAAGGCGGAACAGATGGTGGCGCAGAATATCCTTCCGGCGGAAACCCAGAACGTGGTGCCGCAATCGATCCGCACGCTGAGCCCGATCGCCGAGCCCCGGCTCGATGCCGACAGCGACACCGCCTGGTACCTGGCGGCGAGCCCGAACCAGATCGATACCA
>Ga0209259_1000351_pt1 | contig 13374 bp, 14 predicted proteins | sample WorMetGr2BELIZE1_FD_187417 | JGI IMG/M metagenome (GOLD analysis project Ga0209259, IMG submission 187417) | Marine gutless worms symbiont microbial communities from Max Planck institute for Marine Microbiology, Germany - Inanidrilus... ...
TGATGGAAGAAAAGAAAGGACTCATTATAAACGTTTATCAAGAAAGATCCAGTATGCGTGGGATTGAACGGACGTTTGGGGTCTCGCGCCGAACATTGAGCGCCTGGTTAAAAGAACAGGCGAATGATCTCCCACCCCTTGAAGAGACGCTACAACCTGTTGAGTGCAAAAAGATTCCTGTGCTGGAGGTGGATGAGTTGTAGTCCTTTGTCTTTCGTAGCAAAGACAAAGCGTGGGTCTGGATTGCCATGAATAGAGAGACCCGAGAAATCGTCGCCTCTACCTGCGGTAATCGCACCGAAAACACCTGTGGGATACTCTGAGATCGCGCACCGTCTGCTTACAAAGAAGCCATCGTTTTCAGTGATTATTGGAGCGCGTATCGAGCCGTCATTCCGAGCGAGCAACAGCGCCTTGTGGGTAAAGAAACGGAGGAAACGGCTCATATTGAGCGTTGGAATAATACCTTACGGCAACAGTGGGCACGCTTCCTACGTAAGACGTTTTCTTTTTCCAAATGTGTTAAAATGCATGAGATTCGTTTAAAACTCTTCATACACCGCTATAATACCGAATTATTGCCGATTGTTGGCTAGATATCACTTCAAAAATCACCACTACCTCCGAGCGAAGTTCCAGATCGGAATCAACGCCCTCAATCCTCTTGAACGTAGCATCGAGTCGTTGTTTCAGGCGCGCTACTTCGGCTCGTCTGTTCATTGTAACTTGAGAAAACGCATTTTCCGCTAATTGGTGACGCTCTGCCACGCTTTCTTCTTGTAACGCGCCGATCTTGATGGCTCTCAAATAGTCGCTATTTACCACGAGTGCAATCAAAGAATCCACGACAGCTGCATTTACGGCACGTCCGGTTCGAAACACCTTGTTGCCGATTCCTTCCAAAATTGTCTCGGTCGTCTTCACAAATATTTGACGCAGCTCGGTCTCGCCCTGTTTCTGAAGATTCCGATTACTTGCCATATATCGATTGAGAAAGTCTTTCATGGGCCTGCAATATCGATCGGCATAGTAGAGAAAGGCAAAGAAACGCAGGATCATTTCCATATCCCTTAGTCGCTGTGACTTCGCGCCATACAGATCTCGCCACGCTTGCTCGCCGCTCAACTGCTGTAACACTTGTACAAACTTACCATGATACAGGGCAACGCGTATCTCTTGCGGCTACAGGTTTATACCCCCGGTGTTCAGTCGCTCGAAAATGGTATAGATGCTGCCTTGGTCGTGGGTAGGTTCGTCTTGGCGCACAACAGTCGCGTGAATTATGCTGTCGTCGAGCCGTCGGCGATCTCCCATGTCCAGGTCTTTATACCCTTTCCCTTCGAACTGATCCTGAACGTTGGTCAATCGGTATTCTTGACCATTTATTATTCCTTCATAATACGCGCGGAGGGTGAAAAGCCGTTGATCTCCATCGAGAACCAACAACAGGCCGGACGGCTCCTTTACCAAGAAAATGCCCAGTACCGGAAGACCCAGAAGCAGGGACTCAAGAAAACGGTCCGCCTTTAGACGTGGCCAAACATACTCCATTTGAAAGCCGATTCGTTCGGTTTCCTCCGGGGGCTCCCAGCGGAATGTAGGTACGCGAATGTCGTTTGCTTCGATTCGTTTGACAAGCGAATCGACCGGGTAGTCGGCTCCATATGACGTGATCGAATCGGTATATGGAATGACTTCGGATACATCGTCCGGATCTTCAACCTTCTCTTCATCTGCCATATATTTTCCCCCGTAAGCGAGTGAATCGCCCTAAAATCGTTGAGTATCATTCGTCATCATCCACACGAGTGTTTCCAATCTTCGAAATCCGGAAAATTCATACTTGACCTCTTTCGGTTCCGTAACCCCTTGAATCTTGCACTGCTAATGCCTGCGTGCAATTCCAGCTCCCGCTCCTCTCAGCCATCCTGAGTTGGGGTAATTCGCTCACATTGCGGACAGCCCAAATGACATTCATCGAACAGATGGCAGGTGCGTTTACAGACTGATACCAGCATGAGCATAAGAGGGACTTCAATGAGGACTCCGACCACCGTCGCTAAGGCCGCACCGGACGACAGGCCGAAGAGAACGACGGCGGTAGCTATCGCAACTTCGAAATGGTTGGAAGCCCCGATCATCGCTGCCGGTGCGGCGTCATGGTAGGAAAGTTTCAGCCACCTTGCGAATACAAAATAGCCGATGGAAAAAATAAAGACTGTTTGTATGAAAAGTGGAATGGCAATCCATAAAATCGTAAGTGGATTGCCCATGATGACCTCACCCTTAAACGAGAATAGAAGAACCAATGTCAAAAGCAGTGCGGTTATGCTGATCGGAGTGAGCCACCGCAAAAATGTTTCGTTGAACCACACAATCCCTTTGTATTCGATGATCCACTTTCTCGATAAATAACCCGCAATCAGGGGTAATGCTACATAGATCGAGACGGAAAGCAATATTGTCTGCCAGGGAACAGGCATGGCATTTACATTGAGCAGTAATCCCCCCAACGGACCATAGAGAAAAAGCATAATTAATGAATTGATCGCGACCATGACCAAGGTCAAACCATCATTACCCTTCGCGAGATAACTCCACATCAGGACCATTGCGGTGCAGGGTGCAATTCCCAATAAGATTGCGCCCGCAATATAGCTCCGCCACAGATCGACTTCCTCGCCGTTGGCAAGGAGTTCCGTGCCGGGCAGGAAATCCTTGAATAGGTAACCCAGAAAGAAGTAAGCGATGGCAAACATCGAGAACGGTTTGATAGCCCAATTTATGAATAGGGTGAGTAAAACCGGTTTTGGTGTCTTTGCCGATTTTACGACCTGCGCAAAATCGATTTTCACCATAATAGGGTACATCATTAAAAACAGACATACTGCGATGGGTATGGATACCTGATAGATCGAAAAATCATTGAGTGTCGCGGCAATACCGGGGGCGGCTTTTCCCAACAGGATCCCGGCTGCAATGCAAAGCAACACACAGACAGTCAGGTATCGCTCGAATATCGATAGTTTCTTTTCTTCCATGCCGGTTACTCCTCCGTATTCATGGAATCGATTAATGAAAAAACCTTGGTTTCAATCGTGTCTCTTACTTTATCAAAGTCCTGCTCATTCATGTTTTTCGGATCCGGAATGGACCAATCCTGCCTCTGCTTTTCTTTTACGTAGGGGCATTCATCTCCGCATCCCATTGTGATCGAACGGTCATACTCCACATCGGGAACAGCAGTCAGCGATTTCGAGCTATGAACACTGAGATCGTAACCGATTTCTCGCATTGACTTGATTGCCTTTTCATTCACCTTACCCGATGGCCGTGGGCCGGCATTATGGGCTTCTAGTCTGTCTTTCCCATGGATCTTTGCAAATACCTCGGCCATTTGACTGCGGCACGAATTTTCTATGCAGACAAATAACACCTTTTTCGTTTTTTTCATTGTCTATGACCTCCCGTGATGTTGGAGTTTTCTCCTCACCCTCACCTGGAAGGCAATGCCACTAAGTAAAGCATTACCGATCAACAAAAAAGAGAAGAAACTATGAATCACGCGAAGCGAAATTGTTATCCCGGACCGAGGGGAGGGATCTTATTCGCGCCGATTCGCGAGATTCGCAGTTTTCTCTCCCCCATCGATTGCCAGGTTACGGTGCGTTCAGGGTGGCAGGTGGACTCTGGCGTCCCTATCGAGCAGGCCGTAGCCCCCTGCACAGGGTCTCTGCGATCAGATGCGGCAGCACCTGCATCAGGTCGGCGTAGGTGACCGCACGTTTTGCCGGTTCAGCCATAAGTTCGTTCCTCCATAACCGGATGCCGCTAGATTCGTCTGCGCAGACCTCGACGTCAAGCCCCGGAGGTCAGGTAAAGTAGTATGGTAGTGGTGATTTTTGAAGTGATAGAGTAGATAGATTCATCGGTAATCATTCCGATTGCCACCGTTTTCCCGTTACCTGATTCTAGATTTTAGCCCTCTCTTCCGGAAGAATACGCTTGGTCTGAACGATTGCGTTCATTGATAAAACGAACCGAAGAGTTTTCAATTATGATTATTGAGACTAAAGTATACAGCTGTCGAAAATGCCAGAGCGAAGATCTCGTTAAAAATGGCACAAATGCGTCCGGTAGGAGGTGGATGAGTTGTGGCCCTTTGTCTTTCGTAGCAAAGACAAAGTTTGGGTCTGGATTGCCATGAATAGAGAGACCCGAGAAATCGTCGCCTCTGCCTGCGGTGATCACAGCGAAAACACCTGTCCGGGATACTCTGGGATCGCGTACTATCTGCTTATAAAGAAGCCATTGTTTTCGGTGATTATTGGAGCGCGTATCGAGCCGTCATTCCGAGCGAGCAGCAGCGCCCTGTGGGTAAAGAAACGGGGGAAACGGCTCATATTGAGCGTTGGAATAATACCTTACGGCAACAGTTAGCACGCTTCCTACGTAAGACGTTGTCTTTTTCCAAATTATTGCCGATTGTTGGCTAGATATCACTTTAAAAATCACCACTACCCATTTTCCCTGTCTACTCAATCCGGATCTCGGTCGTTCCGCTTGTTGCCGCTAATCAACACAAAGCTGCGACCACTACCCAGCGTTTCGATGTTTCCGTTTTGCGGACGGGTGTGTAACATACGCCCCGTGCCGTAATATCTGTGGCGTCGTTGCATGCTGCTAAACAGTATGAAAGTCGCATGCCTGGCATCAGAGGAGGAGCTTGGAAAGATCCCTACGAGGGGATCTTTCGACCCGCGAAGTCGAGCATACGAGTTTGACTTCGTTGTGTTTTCAAGTCGGTTTCCCGACTGAAAATGGTGAGCCCACACTCACCGGCGCCTTGAATCCTATCAAGGTGTCCAAGACTACAAAAAATAGGGGGAAGCGTGTGGAGCTAATAAAGACAGATATTGCAATCGTGGGGGCGGGAGGGGCCGGTCTACGCACGGCCATCGCCGTTGCCGAGAGCAATCCGGACCTCAAGGTGGCCTTGATCTCGAAGGTGTACCCCATGCGCAGCCATACCTGCGCGGCCGAAGGTGGGGCGGCCGGAGTCATCAAGCCGGACGACAGCCTCGAGCTGCACTTCAACGACACCGTGGGAGGCGGTGACTGGTTGACCGATCAGGATGTGGTCGAATACTTCGTCAACGAGGCCCCCAAGGAGCTCTTGCAGCTCGAACACTGGGGCTGCCCCTGGAGCCGGGAGCAGGATGGGTCGGTCGGGGTACGGCCTTTCGGCGGCATGAAGATCAAGCGGACTTGGTTCGCGGCCGACAAGAGCGGCTTCCATATCCTGCATACCCTGTTTCAGACCTCGCTCAAGTATCCGACCATCGACCGCTTCGACGAATTCTTCTCGATCGATCTGTTAATGGCGGACGGCCGCTGTCAGGGCGTCGTCGCCATGGAGATGAAGAGCGGGCGCCTGTTCCAATTCCAGGCCAAAGCAGTCGTCCTGGCCTCGGGTGGGGCCGGGCGGATGTTCCCCTTCAGCACCAACGGGGCGATCAAGACCGGGGACGGCACGGCCATGGCCTACCGTGCCGGCGTACCGACCAAGGATATGGAGTTCGTCCAGTACCATCCGACGGGGCTGCTGGCGACGGGTATTCTGCTCACCGAGGGGTGCCGTGGGGAAGGCGGTGTGCTGCGCAACAAGGACGGCTACCGCTACCTGCAGGATTACGGGATGGGACCGGAGACCCCGCTGGGCGAGCCGGTGTTGAAGACTATGGAACTGGGCCCGCGCGACCGCCTGAGTCAAGCGTTCTGGCATGAGCAGCAAAAGGGCAACACCATACCCACCCCCTGGGGCGACAGCACCCACCTGGATATGACCCATCTGGGCGAGAAGCATATCGACGAGCGGTTGCCGCTGGTACGCGAGCTGTCCATCACCTACGCCGGCGTCGATCCGGTCAAGGAGCCGGTCCCCATCCGGCCGGTGGTGCACTACATGATGGGTGGGATTCACACCAACATCGATGCCGAGACCCCGGTACCCGGCCTGTTCGCCGTCGGAGAATGTGCCTGTGCCAGCCTCAACGGCGCCAATCGGTTGGGCTCCAACTCGCTTACCGAGCTCCTGGTGTTCGGAAAGCGGGCGGCACAGAACGCAGTCGCGTTTGCCCGCAAGCAGGGCTCCGAAGCAAGCGAATCGGAGCTAAAGGAGCAGGCGGACAAGGCCCAGGCCAAGGTGAGGGAGCTGGTCCAGAAGAGCGGCGGCACCGAATCCATCGCCGGGCTGCGCTCCGAGATGGCGAAATCTTTGGAAGAAGGGGCGGGGATTTACCGTACCGAGGAGACCCTGCAGAAGACCTGCAACACCATCGCCGACCTGCGCAAACGCTACGCGGGGATCGAGCTGCACGACAAGAGCAACGTCTTCAACACCGACCTGTTCCAGGCATTGGAGCTCGGGAACATGCTCGAATTGTCGCAAACGGTGGCGGAAGGCGCCCTGGTCCGTAGGGAATCCCGCGGCTCGCATCAGCGGTTGGACTACGAGGCACGGGACGACGAACAGTACCTGAAACACACGCTGGCCTACTACCAAGGCGACGAAGCGTCCCGTATCGATTACCACGACGTGGTCATCACCAAATCCAAGCCAGGCGTTCGGGATTATTCGGGAGGGGCCAAATGAGCGAGGTACAACTGGAGCTCGAGATACTCCGCTACGATCCTGAGAAGGATCAGGAGCCGCACTTTCAGACCTACCAGGTGGCGTGCCGGGAAGAATGGATGATTCTGGACGCCGTCAATCACGTCAAAGACGAGGTAGACACCACCCTCAGCTACCGTTGGTCCTGTCACATGGCCGTGTGCGGGAGCTGCGGCATGATGATCGATGGTCAACCCAAGCTCGCATGCAAGGCAGCCGTAAAGGATTATGCCAATAAAAAGGTACGCATCGAGCCGCTGGCGAACTTCCCAATCGAGCGGGATCTGGTCGTCGTCCAGGACGACTTCATGGAGAAGCTCAAGCGGGTCAAGCCCTACATCATCCGCAAGGAAGAAAAGCCCATCGAAGAGGGCGAATACAAGCAGTCGCCGGCCGAGCTCAAGAAGTTCAAGCAGTTCACCCTCTGCATCAACTGCCTGTGTTGCTATGCGGCCTGCCCCGAGTACGCGCTGACCCCGGAGTTCGTCGGTCCCGCGGCCCTCGCCCTGGCCCATCGGTACAACATGGACTCCCGTGACCAGGGGCTCGCCGAGCGCCACAAGGAAATCTCGAAGCCGGAAGGGGTGTGGGATTGCTCCTTTACCGACACCTGTTCCATTGCTTGTCCCAAGCACGTGGATCCGGCAAGTGCGCTCCAGCAGCTCAAGATCACCACCACCGTCCAGTGGTACAAGGAGTTCATCGGTATGGGGGATAAATAACCATGGCCTATATGAGACCCGTTTCCAAGACAACTTGGTACTTGAAGGATTGTAACTACACGGTCCATATGATCAATGAACTGACCAGCGTCTTCGTCGGCCTCTACGCACTGCTCCTGCTATGGGGGATCGGTGCCGTAGCGAGCGGTGAGAAGGCGTACCAGTCCTTTCTCGAGTGCCTGACCAGCCCCGGGACGCTGGTGCTCCTGTGGGTAACCACCATCGTCATCTTCTACCACGCCATCGCCTGGTTCAAGGTAACGCCCAAGGCCATGCCGATTCAGAAAGGAGAAGAGTTCGTACCCGGAGGCGTGATCGCCGGAGCGCACTACGTCGTCTGGATCCTATTCTCTCTGGTCGTCCTGTTTCTCGTGGGGGTGTTCTGAGATGGCTAAAGTCAATAAAGCCCTGTTCTGGAGCCTGTTCGCCGCCGGCGGTACCCTGACCGCCTTCGTGTTTCCCGTGCTGGCATTGATTACCCTCATCGCCGCCCACGGGCACCTACCCGAGATCATGGGCTTCGAGCAGATGCAGGGGCTGCTGGCGAACTGGGTCGGCAAACTGGCAGCCTTCGGTACCGTCAGCCTGGCGTTATGGCACGCGGCTCACCGGCTGCGCGTGGGCCTGCATGGCCTGGGACTGCGGGCGGATGGCGTCGTAGCGGTCGTGGGATACGGCATCGCCTTGGTCGGCACCCTCCTGACCGCCTATTACCTGCTGTAGATCTAGAGCCCACGCTCCCATCCCCTTCCGAGGGTGTCGCAAAAGCCTATCCGTGGGGCATAGCGCAGGCATCCCCGCCTGCACCGAAAAATGCAGGCGGGGATGCCTGCGCTACTTTTGCGATACTCTCCTTCCACTATGAGGCTGGGGGGGTTGGTTCGTAAACTGCGGCTGAAAGGGGTCAGATTCGTCGGATAATGGTGGTAGCGTAACCACTACCCCTATTCGACGAGTTCTTTATGCTTTGGAGTGCGGCGGCAACCTTACCCCGCAATGCCATATAAGTTAGCTGTTGGCCATTTACTGATGCGGAAGAGAAAACTACGAATCATGCAAATTTCCGCGAATAAGATCTCTCCTTTCAGTTCGGGATGGCAATTTTCGCGAGGATTTGCGTGATTCGTAGTTTCTTTCCTTACTTTGCCGACAGGTAACGCTTAACTTAATGGCATTGACCCCGTACCTACCGAAATCCGCGGTGCCCGATGTAACCCCAGGATCGGCCACGGGGCACTGGCCTGCCGCTGCTTTCAATGACGTATGCTTTGGCATGTTATACGATCATCGAAACTCCTACGTTCAAAGAAGATGCCAACAAGCTTTGGTCTGAAGAAGAACGAGGTGCGTTTTTCGCTTGGTTGTCTGGTAACCCTGAAGCAGGAAATGTAATTCCCGGAAGCGGCGGTTGTAGAAAGATAAGGTGGTCGAGAGCCGGTGCAGGAAAGAGAGGTAGTATTCGAATAATCTATTACAACCACTTGTTCAATGGCGAAATTTAGTTGTTGGTAATTTATGCCAAGAGTGTTCGTGGAAACATACCAGTACACATTCTGAAAGAAATTCGAGAGGCAATAGAAGATGAGTAGTCTCAATCAGGAAAAGTCGGTAAATAGCATGTCAGGAGAAGAGCTTAGCAATAAGCTTTTAAAATCCATATAAAGAAATGAAATCCGGGAAAGTGGCACGAGCAACGCAGATTGCACCAAACCAGGTTGCTGCTGCTCGGTTGAAAGCTGGGTTATCACAGCGGATTTTTCTAAGAGTCTGTCTAAAAACTAACTTATTGATTTTTTAATTAAAAAAATCAGATTTTCTGGTGGTATAATACACTGTGAGTACTTCTATTTCGGATTCCAATATGAATCCTGAAAGGACTCAATCTCCTATCAGATACCCGAGCGAACTCATTGATGAAGAGTGAAGTAGACCCCAACCGTTGGACAGTTAGGAATTAAAAATAAGTCATAAGATCGTAGAGCGGTCTTTAAATGCCTTATTTCAGAATATGGTAGTGGATAGTAACATCATGAGTCAAGTTTTTTCAATGGAAATGACCACAATAATGTCCTCTTTTCCATTGAACTTCAGGATGAGACTGGGTTAAAGCATTTCCGCTTCATCGCGAGAGTGAACGTGTGCTGGTGTAAAACCATCTGAGGTGCTATGTGGACGTCCGTAATTGTAAAAGTGGAAGTATTAACCCTTGGTAAAGCTGTAAAACATTCGGGTAGTCTTTGAGATAAAGTAATTGATTAGCGAGGCAGCTTCTCGCGTAGCCTGGTCCTGTGGAGAGGCGTCCCCCGAGGGTTGGATGTTATCAGGATGCACCGGAAGCGGAGTCGGAAGGAATCGGATCAGATGCCTGACTGTCAGAACGGAACAAGTCCATGAGCCCGCTGACCAGAGACTTTCCACGTTTGCGTGCGGTCTCGATGATGGTCTTGAACGCTGGATAGGCGTTCTGGCGCCGCCGGCGCTCTTCGAGCAGTGGGAAACCTTTCGCGCGGTCACGCCGGGGCGCAGGGCGCGTTCGGCCCGATTGTTGGTCGGCTCGGCACCCTCGGGTTGATCGAGGAAGGGCAGCAGACTGCCCCCGGCGTGATGCCAGCCAATTTGGTCGAGCAGGCGTTGGTTGTCGGGGTCGTCCAAGGACCGTGGCTTGAGATGTCGATCAATGGCCTGCGTGATGTTCTGTGCTTCGCGGGTGTAGTCGTCTACTCCCCCGGCATGATAGCGCTGCCACAGCGCGATGGCATCTTTGAGCAAGGTTTTGAGCGTCTCCCCGAAGGCGCGGACCGATCCGGCTTTGTCTTCGAGCACCTTGTCGATCGAGCGGATGATGTGGTCGCACTTTTGTTGGGCCAGCAGTTCCAAAGCCCAGGCGTCGTACGTCAGCGCGCGGTCGGTATGCATCACGCCGCCCTGATCCGATGGGATGAGCTCGCGGACCTCCTGGTTGCGATGGGAGAGAAGCCTGAGCATCAGGGTAATGGCGTCGTGGTTGACGATTGTGGCGCCAACCGGATCGAGATTGCATAACGGGGCCCCCAGCACCGCGGCGAGGGGAATGACGACATCGGCCCTTTGCATAAGAGAGACTATGGTTTTTTCGACCCGGATATCCCCTTTCACCACCGAGAAGTCAGGGTGGTAGGCACAGTGGTTCAGGCTGGCTTGCTTGAACATGAAGTTGTCCAGCACCGTAACCTTATGGCCCGCGGCAAGCAGGTCCGGCACCATGGTGGAGCCGAGATAGCCGGCGCTGCCGGTCACGAGGATGTTGTATGACATTGGTTTCTCCTACCGAAAGATGATCTGTTCCACACATTCACAGAGGGTATGGGCCAGGATGATGTGCACCTCCTGGATCGTGCTTGTCGTGACGCCCGGCGCAAGGATGCAGTAATCCGCTTTCTCTCTTGCCGGTCCACCATCGTGGCCGGTAAATACGATGGTCGGTATCCCTCGCTCCCGGCAGACGTCCAACGCCTTGAGGATATTTCCCGAGCGTCCGGATGTGGTGATACCGAGGAAAATGTCTTTTGGGGTCATGTTACCGGCAACCTGGCGGGCAAAGAGCTCTTCATAACCGTAATCATTCCCGACCGCGGTCAAGATGGAGGTATTTACGGTGAGTGCTTCGGCGGGGAGCGGTGCACGGTCTTTTGCTAGCTTGCCGACGAACTCTGCCGCCAGGTGTTGGGCATCCGCAGCGGACCCCCCGTTTCCGGCGATGTAGAGCCTGCCCCCCTTCTGGTAACACTCGGCTACTGCCTGCACTGCCCGATCAAAGACACCGAATTGTAGTTCGTCCTTCAGTAATTGTTGTTTGGCATCGATGGATGTCCGGAGGTTATTTTGAAGGAGTAGGGATGGCTGCATATCTGCTCTCATTACCCTGGTAATACTTCGGCTGCTCGATGATAGTCTTCCGGAATACCAGTATCGATAAAGGGGCCGGACTTCTCCACACCGTAAAGCCTGCGCCCCTGATCGAGAAGGGAGGGAAGTATGTTGTCCTCATAGAGAGAATTTCTTCTTTTCTCCCTGTTGGAAAGCGCTCAGTGCTGATGGCTCCATCAGATAGGAACCGCCATTCGCCAATCTTCCAGGCCGGGCAGTACCTGACTGAAGCGAGAGAATACGGCCGTCACCCGCTACTTCCATCCCCATATAGCGACCTATCTCACTGGTTTGAAACAGGGCAAGGGTCCATTCCGATTCGCGCCCGGCATGAAAATCCTTCAGTTCTTCCAGGTTGACCTCGAAGAAAGTATTTCCGTTGAGCACCAGAAAAGGCTCCGTCAGACCTGCTGCGGCATGCAGCAGCCCCCCGCCGGTACCGAGTGGGGTCGGTTCTACTGCGTAGTGGATCGGGATACCCTAATAGGTGGCCCCGAAATGGTCACTTATGGTCTGATCCCGATAACCGACGGATAGGATAAATCGATCAACACCTTGCTCGCCCCAGTACTCCATCTGATATTCAAGGAACGGGCGACCCTTGATGGGGGCCATGGGCTTCGGCAGATCGGGCACGGATTTGCGCAGCCGCGTACCCAGTCCGCCGGCTAGAATAATCGCTGTCACCACTGGTCTGTTATTCGACAGCGTTCAGAATGGCACAAATCTTGTCGACCGCCTCGTCACGGAGATCAGGGAAGTTGCCGATGTAGAAACCGTAGAAGTGGATGTGCTCGGTCTTGGGAAATTCACGGTAATGGCCTTCCGGTACCAAGCCTTTGAGGTAAGGCTGGCGTATCTGATTGCCCCCTCCGGCACTGCTGCGCCGGTATTCGATGCCATTCTCCTGCATCCTGTCCATCAACCGGAGGACAAGGGCCTCGTCCGGCTTCCTTAGCACAAAGTTAAAGGCGTAGTTGCTCGACCCTTCAAGTTTGAAATCGGTACGGTACTTGGTGGAGTCCAGTCGATTCAGAAACCGGTGAAGATTTTGGGTGCGTCGCGCAATATTGGCGTCCAGCCGTTTGAGCTGGTTACGTCCCATGATCCCACCGATCTCCGTATTGCGCATATTGTAGGCGGGATAGGCAAAAATGAATTCCGGATTGAGTTCCGGGTTGTCGGTTTGGTAACGGGTGCGAAGGTCCGTATTATTGGATTCACGCACCATCCCGTGTGAGCGCAGCATGCGTACCTGCTGATAGACCGCTTCTCATCGGTGCAGACCATGCCGCCTTCAATGGTGCTCATATGGTGGGCATAGTAGAAGGAGAAATTGGAGATCCAGCCGAAGGTTCCCAGCTTTTGACCATTATGGGTCGCACCATGGGATTCACAGACGTCTTCGATCAGCGGAATCTCGCGCTGTTTCAGCGCACCGATGAGCTCATCCGTCAGACCATCGAATCCCTGGACATGGGTGAGAAAGACTTCCCGGGTCTTGTCGGTGAGCTTGTCGATTACCTGCTTAGTATCCATCGCTTAAGGTGCGCGGATCGATATCGACAAATACCAGGGTAAAGCCATTCTGAAGCACCGACGAGATATCCGAAATCCAGGTCAGGGGCAGGACAATCACCTCACCACCTTCCAGGTGGCGAATCTTCAGCACCACCATGGTAAGGAGGTTGGAGGACAATGCCATTAAGTTAACACTAACATGCTGTATCTGTTATATTATTTACCGTTTTCAACCACCAGCACAATAAGGAGTCAACGATGGTTCTCAGGCCAAAACCGGTCCACCCCACTGAAACAGAAACCAAGTTACTCGGTCAAGTTTGAAGATATTTTACGCCCATAAAAGATTTGGGACCTATATACCTAGCTAGCCTCTACAGATCTGGCGTGCGAAAGACGCAGGCCCTACAGGTCAGTCCTTGGGGAGTTTGAGGAACAGGGTAAACTGTCCCTGCCTCTTGCCGTAGTGCCGGGCCAGTTTCTCCCGCAACTCGCGGATACTGTCGGAATCTTTGGCCATTCCGATGACCTCATAGCAGCGCGACACAAGTT
>Ga0209259_1000354_pt1 | contig 13296 bp, 7 predicted proteins | sample WorMetGr2BELIZE1_FD_187417 | JGI IMG/M metagenome (GOLD analysis project Ga0209259, IMG submission 187417) | Marine gutless worms symbiont microbial communities from Max Planck institute for Marine Microbiology, Germany - Inanidrilus... ...
TGCAAATACAGGACGCAAAAAAGTCGCCAAAAATCGCCATCTGGGCACCATCGCACAACTTCGTCGGGCTATATCTTCGCAAATAAGGCATGTATCGACAATCGGAAAAAACTTGTTAAGCAGCAACATCTCCTCCACATGTCCTCATAATATGGTGAACTTCGGCCCACTAGCGGCTGAGATCGTTTCGTTAGTTTGGGGCACCCCTGCAAATTTCAACGGGTTTGACGTCTTGGCAGCGCCACTGCACGGCATTCTAGTAGTGGGCGTCAGCCAAACTTTGCGGCGTTGAACAGAGGGCGCCACCTATATTCGGCAGGGCGACCATCACGTTGTGCATTGGCCCACATTCTAGTTGTTTATGTATTTCTCTGTATTTTGTTTACTGATGATGTCTCACAGTTACTGATTGCCAGTTGTTCTGTCATTGTTATGTTTGTGCTGAAGCATTGTGAGGATATGGAGTTAAGACACATAAGGCTTGGAACGTGCTGTGTCAAGCAAAACTGGATAGGGCATGAGAAACTGAGAAAATGGCTTTATGTAACCATGTGAGATTGTATGGAATTATTGTTGATGTTGATTGGTAGATTGGGATATTTTGAGCGAAAGCACAAGTTTTATGACCAGAAACAACTGATGTCAGAAATCACGGGACATTACTCACAGCAGGTATGCGTGCATTTCTGGTCTTTATTTTTGTTTTTTTTTGAGCCAGGTATGGAGATGTTTTAGGTAACGTCTACCTACACCAGGTAGCAAGGGTATGTGAGCATGGGCAATGCAACTTTGCTCCAGCAAAATCTTCCAGTTCTTAACTGTGGGTGCTGGCTAACACAGGTTGACCTGTATAATGGCCACAAAATGGCTGTTGTTGTTGTTTTCTACAGCCAGGATACTGAAGTATGATAAAGATAATCTGGAGAATGCTGAGCAACCACTAGTGTAATGTTAATGACATCTGCTGTAGTGTGCTATGGGTAACGGACGTTTCCCAGACAATCACTTTCCCGGCCAGACATTTCCCAGACAAGACATTTCCCGGACAAGGCCTTTCCTGGACAGACATTTCCCGGACAATCACCTTCCCAGACAGACGTTTCCCGGACAATTTGTGTAAAAATAATTTTGAATACTTCGGAATGTTCATGTAGCAAGATAAACGATGAACTGTCTTTTGCACCATACACGTATGATTATATGCTGCTGATGATTTCTTTAGTTTGCATAATTATTTTTCTTTCATTATTGTGTCAGTTTGTGTCGCATTCATCTTTCACTTAATAATAACAAAGTTTACGTTTTACCCATTGTTGGTCTACACGCTTTACCAAATAGTCCCCATATGCTTACTGCAGGCCTACAAACCGCACATCAGTAGACACTTCGTATACCTACATATCGCGTGACTAGGCCTATAGAGCTGGTATTTACACACATTATGTACATGAAAATTTCTAAGTATTATAACTTGTCTGGGAAACGTCTTGTCCGGGAAACATCTGTCCGGGAAAGTGATTGTCCGGGAAACATCTGTAAAGCTGTGGTATTCAGCATTGTAATGCAAAAGCATAGAACAGTCAGCCACAGAATGCCTTCTCTCTTTTAATCGGTCTGATTTGATACTAAGTGGTCAAATACAGCATTCAACAATAATAAATATTACTTATACATATTTTGTATCGAAAACAGGTACTGTTGATGTCTATTGTTTGTTTTGCATTTGTTTTACTGAAACTGATGCTGCAGGCTATCAAGCAGATGTATGTTTTGGTTCTTGGCCTCGATGTGCTTGGAAATCCATTTGGCATTCTCCGTGGTCTGGCAACGGGCATTGAGGACTTGTTCTATGAGCCGTACCAGGGAGCAATACAGGGACCAGAGGAATTTGCTGAGGGGTTGGCATTGGGTGTCAGAAGTCTTCTTGGACATGCTGTTGGTGAGACCAGCTTTGTAGAAATTAGTTGTGTCTGTGTCTTTGTGTGATGATACAGTTCACTGTTGTACAAAACATGTTGTATGAAGTATCGTTTTTATTTATGCAATTCATACGTGTTTAGCTTGTTTTATTGTACCAATCTGGCCATTGACTGCAAAATATTAATAACCTTCTTTTTCTTCTTCTTCTTCACCGCAGTTGATTACATGGTTACATTCATATTCAGTGGTTTTTGGTTTATTTCTTCATAAACATGCTAGACTGTGTTTATTTACTGCTTTGACTCTGTTGTTTGGGTTAGAGGAATGGCATCCGGCCTGTAAGACATCGTGCCACTTGTGCTCAAAGATTCTGTTCTGGAACAAGTGCAGGAAGAAATACGAGGGTAAACCAGCTGACTTAGGTTCATGTGGAAAACGGCCGTTCAAACAGATGATGAAAAACAAGGTAGCCAGTCACATATGGTAGGTGATGATGATGGTCCAGCATTGTACTGAGTAACAGTGACTGCACAGTGCATGAATGTGTAACTCCAGAGATTTAGTTCCCAGTGAGAGCACTCAGTGCTACATAACAACTCCACGCTGCGTGCCTTATATTCTTGTGTATCTGATCTGTTACCATATAAGGCATATAAGACAATGCCTTATATAAGGCATAGCCCTGCTGACCCTGATAAATGTAACTTTATGCTAACCCTTACCCTCTCCACTAACCCTGATGAAAATAACATAAAAACGTGTACTTCTGGTAGCACCCATAGTATAATTATGGTTTCGACCAATAAGAAAGCAGTGAGGATGATAAGAGGTTGTGGAAAAGGTGTGGCGTAATCTCACTACTGATCCACTACCAGGAAAAAAGGATGAATACTACACCGATCTGTTGCAGAGCTGTAAGAAGGTGATGATGACTTCGTCCTTGCTTAGTTACTGCTGCTGGTGTACTGCCTTGTGGCATCTAAGCATTATTAGTGTACACTGTACGGCTGTTATGGTACTAGTGTCGGGGAGCAATGCCCCTTCCATTAGGAGTCCGGTGGTGGATGAAAAAACAATGAGGCCAGGCCACTGGTTGTGGTCAGTGATTGTATTTTCTTAAGTGCTTTTGACACGAATAGAGCCTGCAATACCGGCCCTATTTCCCAATACCGGTATTTCGCTATTGGAAAAAATCAATACCGGTATACCGGTATTAATACCGGTATTCAACGACTGCCTATTTTAGCAGCTGTGGATGCAACAAAGTGTAAGCAATGCGTAGTTAATGACCGTTTAATGAGTGCATGAATACGCATCCGAGACGAGAGTCAGCATTCAAATCAGCTAAGGCTGAGTTAATATAGCTAGGTTATAGGTAAAAGAATAAACTGAAATGCAGAGGTAGTTTCTCATCGTCTTGTTGTCATTTCTCACAAATACAGAAGTTAACAGAACGCGCTACAGTCATCAGACACTTCCATAGAAGAAGTCATAAGGCCCATTCACACTGCGCACGTCAACGGACGTTGACGTCCGCTGAAGGCCGCACGTCAACGTCCGTTAACGCGCGTTGACGTGCGTCGACGCACGTCACAGCACATTGACGGATACATACAATATATGCAAATGTTATATGTACTTACGTCATTATTTACGTCATCAAAATGTCGGACGACGAAGCTGTTGACATAGCTGTTGCACTGGCAAATGCCTTGCGTATATATTTCTGGGAAAATTGCAGAAACCTCGAAAATCTAATAAAATTATTGTTGCTACGGCAGTTACGGTGGATCTAACTAATTACGAATCATGGTGTACAATTCTAATTTAACCTCGGCCCCTAGCCAATCTGATAAGTGGCTGCTACTAGTGCGGCAACGGACATTGACGCGCGTCAACGTCCGTTGACGTGCGCAGTGTGAATGGGCCTATAGTCACACATCACATTCACATCCGCCGATCATAATTTGCTATGAATGTAATAAACTTGCTTGCCACTGTCCACACTAATGTTGACAAAAGCCTTTGTTTAACCTTGACATGTATAGGCCCTAAGGACCTGTCTTTCCACAAAGAGTCTAGGGATCTCACTGCTCCTCTTGCTGCTCCCAATCTCGTCTGGATCTCCTTACTGCAGTCACCATATTCTGTAATAATTGCACCCAGGTATTTGAATGTTTCCACTTGCTCCAGTTCTTTGCCTTGGCGTATTATCGCGATCTGTTCTTTTAGACTAAACGCCACTAATACGCTGTGTCAAAGCATACAGAGCAGCACCGCTGCACGCTGCAGCCTTCACCTCAGTTTGTCATGGTGGGTGGCAATCGAGTACTGTAGCTGAGTCTGACTTGAGTCACTTATACTGCAGCTGCAACGACTCCTAGCGGGCGACTAACTGACTGACAGTGACAGGCTAGCAGGCACTGGCAGCAGTAGCCGCCCAGATAGCAGAATAGTGACTAGTGACTGAGTGACCATTGACCAAGCGTTCGTTGACACACGGAATGATGCACTCCGGCACTGGCCGCACTGCCTGTGAGCTCAGCGTCAATACCGACCATGCCGGTATTCAGTGTCTTCAATACCGGTATTAATACCGCTCAGATTTGTGGCGGTATCCCGGTATTCGGTATACCGGGATACCGGTATTGGAGGCCCTAGGCACGAAGGACATCGGGCCCATAAAAAAACTTGTGCCACCTGTGCTCAAAGGTTCTGTTTGGAACTAGTGCAGGATGTAAACTGAGAGTACCAGCTATACCTGGGTTCACCTGGTTAATTCTGATGTCGTACAGGTGGAGCAGCGGGAGCAGTGTCAAGGATTACAGGTGCACTTGGCAAAGGCATTGCCACCTTGACATTAGATGATGCATACCAGAAACAAAGACGTGAGGCACTCAATCGACGTCCAGCCGACCTGAAGGAAGGTCTTGCACGCGGTGGAAAAGGACTCGTTATGGTTCATATGTTGTTTGTCATACTCATAATGTGTTTAGTGGGACGTTAAACCCTACTCAATCATTGTAATGATTAGTTTCTTATGTCATTTTTGGTTTAATTTTTCTGACTTTTCCATTGGCTGCCAATGGACTGAATTCAACAGTAGAAATAAAACAAGACTTAGCCTTAATATTGGTTGCATTGAAGACAAAGCGTCAGTTAACAAACGTCATTGTCAGTGGTAACTGGGTCGTCATCACACTTGCTTCCTTTGCTGGTGTGTAAAGGGCGTCGTTCATGGTGTGACTGGCATCGTCACTCAGCCAGTGGAAGGTGCCAAGCAGGAAGGCGTGAGTGGATTCTTCAAGGGTTGAGTACACTGCTGATTGCTTGTTTTTCTGTGTGATGCTAAACGTTGATTTTGTGCATTTTGCTGGCATTTGTGTAGCAGTATTTCTATGACTAGAAGCCGGATGTTTTTGGTACTTTAAAAATGAGATCTATTGCCTTCTCATACAAAAGTGTTGTGTGGCACATTTGCCAAGAAGTGTTACACCAAGTGTATAACAAGGACGGTGTGGCCCCGCCGTTACCTGGGCCGAGATTGATTGATTTAAAATAGAGTTGATTTGCTAAACATATGGTGATAGCTTCGCCGCAATCTGGGCTGAATCCGAAGTTATTTGAATTGTCGCATGATGTCAAACTGTCGTCATATGTATTGGAGGAAGTGTTGTGAAAACGCCGTGCGTGAGGCCTCATTTCAGTTCTTTAAGTAATTTATATTTTAGTTGGGAGTTGATATTTAACAGTTACTGATGTTGAAGTTGTGAAATGTTTGACAGACTAACTACTATATTGTATGTTGTTATTTTATGAATATAATCTCTATATTTTTATAAATTATTGGTGGTCTTGAGATATTATTGAAATTCAAGTGTTACATCTGTTGAATTATCATCCCGATATAAGATCGTATTTACAACGGCAACTCGCGGATTGCCAACTCGCAGACTGACCATCTCGCGGACTGGTCAACTCTTGGACTAGACAACTCGCGGACTGGACAAGACCAACTGTGTGGACATAAAGTACCGTACCGAATCATTAGCATAATATGTGTTTTAGTACACACGCAAAAAAACACTAATAAATGGCTTAACAATGATATTAAATTGCATTTTATTATGAAACACTTCAATATGACACAATGACGTGTTTTATGTCCACATAATCATCTACTTAAAACTACAATTATAACTGGCGACATCCGCGAGTTGTTCAGTCCACAACTTGTCCAGTCTGCGAGTTGACTAGTCCACGAGTTGTCTAGTCTGCCAAATGACCAGTCCGCGAGATGTCCAGTCCGCGAGTTGGCAATCCGCGAGTTGGCATATCCTCGAGTTGTCTGGTTACCGTGAAGAGTTATGCTGTTGGTTTACTGTTGATCTGCAGGTGTTGGTAAAGGTCTTGTGGGTGTGATAACTCGGCCTGCAAGTGGAGTTGTTGATTTTGCATCCAGCTCGTTTGAAGGAATCCGACGGTAAATAAACACTTCTTGTATTTGCTGTTGTTCATTTACCTTTTGCATTTTGCTAGTAATCAGAGATGCACATTTTGATGATTATTGATGCAGTCATTTGTCAAAAAACTGTTAACCATTGAAAATTGTAGTTGCTGAAATTTGATTTGCTGCACGTTGTTATTGATGATCCTTTTTAGCATCAGCACAATGAGTGAAAAGCATTTTTCTTCATCACTTTTGCTAGCAAGGACAGTTTGGTGTATACGCTAGTGCCTGTTCTACGCGTTCCACATTGGAATGATACAAATGTGTTGCAGAACCCAAAATGTTAACGTGCTTTGGCTGTCATCCAGGCCAATGCCATAAATGATAGTGTGTGATGTTTATGTTGATGTGTGATATTTTCAGCTTGTCAGAGATGAGTGATGAGGTGCAGAGGGTGCGACCGTCGCGGTTTCTTCATCCGGACGGCATTTTGCGACCATTTGTATACCATGATGCTGAAGGAAACCAAATCCTCCAGGTACGTTTTAGCTCTATGTTCCAGGCATTTTTGAATACTCATCAGTAAACTTCTTTTTGTTTTATTGTTAGTCATGATTTTGTGGTAACTAAATGAGGTTTTGGTTAGCAAAAGTATTCTTGTTATTTGTTTTTGTTGTTGTATTGTAATTTGTTTACTTTCAGTAAGTTGATGGATTCTGATAATCATTTTATGTGTTTTAACTTTGTTGTACATAACGTTGGACGGTTATGGTTAGTGCTGTTTCCATTGTATGAATTCTGCTGCATTGTATTTTTTACTTGCTGCATTACATTTTTTTGTTTTACGGATGAAACTAATTTTTAGGTCATCACCTACCGATGACCTAGTAGATTAGAACTCAGGTTCCATCAGTACATTCGTCCGTCCATACGTACGTCCACAGAAGGTTTTTCCGATTTCCGTCTAATTTGGTGTGTGGGTAGACCTCGACCACATATGCGCACCAGTGTAACCTCGACCCGATCTAAGGTCAAGGTCAAGGAGCTTCCGAAGTTGCAAAAATTGCAGTTTTCTACATCTATCTTCTCCGCCGTTTTGGCGTGGACCTCAAAACTGATGGTTGGTGGTGATAGTATGGGACCTGGACTACAGCCTGTCAGAGTCCGATTTTTGAATTTCCTTCTAGGAAAGCTATCACGAGAGTTCAAACTTCCTCCAGTGTCAATATTTCATGAAATTCAAATGGCCATATTTCGGTAGTGCATGATGCTACAGTCACACAGTTCGGCACGCTGGTAGTCCTACACGTACTGTGTATGTTGATGTGACCTTGACCCAATCCAAGGTCAAGGTCACAGACCATTTGAACTTCCGACAATTGCCCATAACTGCACATTTCTAGGTCTATCTCCTTTGCCACTTTCACGCAGAGCTCAAAACTGATGGTTGGTAGTCATAGTATGGGACCTGGTCTACAGCTTATCAGAGCCCAGTTTTAGAATTTCCTTCTAGGAAAGCTATCACAAGAGTTCAAACTTCGCCGAATGTCGATATTTCACGAAATTCAAATGGCCATATTTCAGTACTGCGTGATGCTACAGTCACACAGTTGGGCACGCTGGTAGTCCTACACGTACTGTGTATGTTGATGTGACCTTGACCCGATCCAAGGTCAAAGTCAGGGTCACGGGGCTTTTGAACTCCTGACAGTTACTGAAGCCATGCATGCTGGCAGCGATGACCGCAGCCCCGTTGGTTATATCTTGTGCTTATAGTACTTGTTTTTATTGCTGAATTTTGGAACTGATTTGCTTGTGAGTTGTCCAGTTTTTACTATTGCACAATACCATAGTGGAGCGATGTCAAATGCGATAAGGCTATAGTTTTTCAGTCAGTCTGCCAGTGCCGCATGCTGTTATTTGTACTAAACCAACTGGCTGTGAAGTGGTCTTCTCCCACCAAATATGGAACACATATCTGTAGGGAATCCACCTTGTCTGGAGAAGTGAATGGAAGGGTATAGAAAAATTGCAGCTTTGCATAATGAACCAGCTATATACCTTACAACAGACAGATGCATTACCTAATTGTAGCATTTCCAGTGACCCCCTAATCCTGATTTCAAGGTCATGCTATTTTATTCAAACATACTGAAAATGATCCCACTTTCTGCCACATTTACTGTTAAACAGTTGTACTGTTGTATTGTGGCTACCAGTTGTTCTTGATGACTTTGAATGGCTTTGAACCTTTGTTATGCTTCACTTGTAAATAAAGACATGGCTCTCGCTGTACGAGATAGAAGCAGAGTTACTCCAGACCACTGATAGGATGTCATATCCAGCTCCTGAGTGGTAGTATTTTCAGTGATCTTAAGTGACTGCTATAGCCAGGACGTGCTGTGCAACAGACGTTACTCTCAGCTGATGTGTTGAGCACGTCATAGCAGTGGGAGAATGTTTGTTGGACAGAACAGCATCATGCTTTAGCAGCGACCAGTGATCTGCCCATTTACATTTATCCGTCTTGCCGATGCCACACAGCCTGTTTGTGATAGATAGGTTTCTTGTGGTAATAATGACACACGTGCTTGTAATGTGTGCAACATGATGATTCAAGGATCTAGAGAGTGGAAGTTTCGGATCAGAACACTACATTAGTCATTTAATGGTGACTGACGATAACCGTACTGCTGTTGTAGCCACCAACAAGTAATAGCAGTTTCCTCATTTGTAATTTGTAGATTACACATTGGATGTACTCGTCTAACTCATTCTTGTTGATCTGCGATACTGTCCAGAATGTATTAATTGTAACAAGTTACTGTTAAACACATAACAGAAGTATCAATTTGTGTCATAAATTATAATCCTAAAGGTGCAATATAACCTATTTTATGTTGAAAGTGCCATTAACTTCTAACCAACCAACCAACCGTAATTTATACTGTCATATACTTTACCTGTCCAGGTGGCTTGCCACAGTGTGTACTGGGCTTATGTGGGCTGGTGACATAGATCAGGGTTCAAGTTGTTTGCTCAGATTATTTGATGCACATACCTTAGTTACTTTTAGAGATAGACAAGAAAATTAACAGTAACAGAACAGAGATGCAGCAGTTTGAGTTGCAGTGACAATGTCACCCTGTTATCTCAGTCATCACTGAGATTATGGAAGTAGTCAGTTCGTTCACCTATCTGGGAAGTCTTGTAACTCCATGGGGACTGGTGAACTGGAAATATGCTGGCATATTGGCGTTGGTCGGAGTTGCGTGGAGCTACTAACAAAGCATGCCTGGTACTGCTCTGTCCATTTGAACACAAAAATCTGCCTCCACTGGACTTGCATACTACCAGTGCTACTGTATGGTTGCAAAACACCTGCAATCCCACTTAGACGCTTCAGAAATCAATTGATGGATCAAAAAACGACGAGGTTCCGTCTGTGGTTTCCCGTGGTTGGCGAACTTGGCATCAGTGCTTTGACTTCCCTTCAGTTCTTTGACATTGTTGGCTCTGTGACAGGAAGGGCATCTGGCCTGTAGAAAACCTCCAATGGTCCCAAAGTTCTCTTTTGGGGGACACATCCCAACATGGAGTAATGCTGGAAAAGAACGCTGGCTATTCATAAACTTGAGTGTGTGTGTTATAACAATAACAGTAAAGCACTGTAATATGTCAATTAAGTTGCACTGTGTTATGAGCTTGAAAGTTAGCAAGTGAAAGATTGCATTTTGTTACCCAGGAGAGTTATATATACGTGCAAAGGAGATATACTTGGCCACTGGGATCTAGAATGGAGTTATACATGGCAGCAGTTGAGTGAGCCACCAACTCTGATGGCAAAAGGCATTCAGTTTACTTTAAAGGTATTGTGCATGAACCGGGTATTAATTAACAGCCGAACAACACATTTATCAGCTGTTTAAACTACGTCTGTCCTATCATTATTTGACATTTTCATGGTGCTGACTGGCTGGCCTATAACATGCTGATGTGCCAACGGTTAAGAAATTACTCACTCACTGTCGTAAAATTTTAATCATTATCATGGTTATTGTGGCCGCCCTGCGTAGCAGATGCGGACATTATATTTTTGTCCTGTGGTTTCTTCTTTCTCTTTTTTTATTCCTCACCTAATCTCAGCTGTCGCAGATTGGATGTCTACCATACTTCCACACATGGTGTGGCCTTAGTGTGAATTTAGAATGCAGGTCTGAAACGTGCTGCACGTGGCTAGCTGGAAATGCAGGATGCAAAAAATCGCCATCTGGGCACCATCGCACAACTATGTCAGGCTATGTCTTCGCAACTAATGCACATATCGACAATCGGAAAAAAAACTTGTTAAACAGCAATATCTCCCCCACATGTCCGCACAATATGGTGAACTTCGGCCCACTAACTGCTGAGATCTGTTGGCGTCTTTGGGGCACCAAAGCTAATTTCAACGGGTTTCACGTCTTGGCAGCGTTATTGCACGGCACTCCGGTAGTGGGCGTGAGCCAAACTTTGCAGCGTTGAACAGAGGGCGCCAGCGCGGCCATCACGTTGGGCATTGGCCGACATTCTAGTTTTCAGTATTTTCTTTAAATTTCTGGTATTTTGTAGACCTAGACTGCAGCATAGTAAATCAAAATGCCTGCTGAGAATAACAACATACAGTTATGTTGGTTTGAGAGGCATATGTTGTATGCACTCAGTGACATACTGACATTGGGTTATTCGGTTTTCTGCAGGAGAAACAACGTCGACTGATTGGAGGTCCTTCCAGTGGCAAGGTGGTGCACCTGTCTGAGAAGAGTCGACATCAAACGCAGGTCTGCAGTTTGTTGGTGGCCTCTTATGTATCGTTTATGTACTCACTAGTTCAGCATTACCTTTCGGTTACTTTCAGTTTTGGTTTCACTAGCCTTTCTGGAATTTTACTCCAGGTTGAGCTGGATCTGCAGAAAGAGAACAACTGGATCTCATTCCATAAGCAAACACCTGAGGGAAGGGATGCGAGTGTTTATGCCGGCTCTTGGACGCCAGTACTCATTATCCAGGTCCTGTTACTAGTAAGTTAGCACTTACGGGGTGTTCATACTTGCTACTGCGATGCAAGTGCAACAATAAATAACATGTTCATTTCTCTGTGACCTCGCACAATGTTGCAGCCACAATGCAGGAATCAATGTGGGCATGGTTAGCAATATAGCTGGAGCTTGTGTGGTTTCTTGAAATGCATGTACATATTTTAACGTATGCTATTTCACCATATGTTGAACATGCTGTACAAGATTAAACTGTACAGCACAGCATTTTTGTGTTATAATTTCATACTGGCTGTGCTGATTGATGAATGCGTGTGGCATTATACCAGTAAACTGTCGGTACTACAAGTATTTATGGCTATCGAGACTCAGTAACGGTGACAGGTCACCAAGCTGACAGAACAAATGTTCTTGTTGTATGTACTCACTGAAATCATATTTTAAAGCCAGTTTGATGTGCAATGTTTAGTGTTCATTCACAGTCATTTGGGAAGTGGTGTTTATCTGCAGCACACAACCTAGTTCAGCATGTTTTAAACAACACTCAGGAGTATCACATACCGTAACTTACTTCTTGCAGAAAATGCAATGAAAGTGTATGGTTGTTGCTGTTTTCAGAGATTTCTTATGAAGATGCAACATGCCATGGAAGCTTCTGTGAAGAAGTAATGAGGCCAAACGTTGCTGTTAAGAATTTATATGCTCTGAAATGCTTCGATCTGGGTCATACTTTGCAGCCAGTCTCAATATGTTCACATAGATTGTGATTCACATTCAAATGCCATTAGACACGTTGTTAATTTATGCAGTGCAAGCTATGCAGTGTCAGAAATACTCCTCCCAGTATGTGTAAACTTCCTATATCTTTTATATTGCAATATATACACAGTGAACCATAAAAAACATGACATTTTATTTTTGACTATAACTTTGGCTAATCTTAACCGATTTTTACAGTTTTTATATCATTTTAATCGTGAAGAAATTCTGCATGTGACTGTAGTAAAATTTACCACATTACCTTAATTATGTGTGCACCCTACTTCGTAAATTTAAATGACAACACTTTTCAGTTAAAAACGCTATTATTCTTTGTTCATTTACGTTCACAGCAAAAGAGAACAGAAAAAGTCATCTCCACTAATCAAATTTACAGTGCTGCCATTTTGACATTGTTATTTTGAGAGTAGCAATCATAAGTAATGTTCAAAATGTCCGCCTTCAGCGTCGAGACAGGCCAACAGACGACGCCTCCACTTGTCGATGGCATGGTTCACAACAAGCAAACAGTGACACATTTATTACATCATTAGCAACACTTTCTTTAAGTAATAAATAAATAAATGCGTGCCGTTTTGTACATTTTTCCGGTTTCGTCACTGGAAAAATTATTGAAATCAGTTAAGGTTTGACAGAGTTGCAGTCAAATGTACACTGCTACATTTCATGAATCACGGCAAAATGTAGGTTTTAATTTTTCCAGGTAAGGTGTGCACATACATCGAGTAACGTGACAAATGTTTACTACAGTCGAATGTAGAATTTCTTCAGGATTAAAATGATATAAAAACTATAAAAATCCGTTAAGATTAGCCAAAGTTATAGTCAAAAACATAATGTCACGTTTTTTATGGTTCAGTGTGTATAAAAGCACAGTCTCAAAGTCAATGTGCTCATAAGTAATATCATCTTTTTATTATGGTCGCCCTATGTAATAGGGAGACCATATATATTTTCATCCTGTTTCTTCTTCTTCTTTCTTTCTTTTTTTTCCTCGCCTAATCTCAGCAGTCGGAGTTTGGATGTCTATCATACTTCGGCACATGGTGTGGTCCTAGTGTAAATTTAGAATGCAGGTCTGAAACGTGTTGCGCGCGGCTCGCTGGAAAT
>Ga0209259_1000355_pt1 | contig 13271 bp, 6 predicted proteins | sample WorMetGr2BELIZE1_FD_187417 | JGI IMG/M metagenome (GOLD analysis project Ga0209259, IMG submission 187417) | Marine gutless worms symbiont microbial communities from Max Planck institute for Marine Microbiology, Germany - Inanidrilus... ...
CGTGCAGCAGGTTTCAGACCTGCATCTTAAATTCGCACTAAGGCCACACCATGTGTGGAAGTATGGTAGACATCCAATCTACAGCCGCTGAGATTAGGTGAGAAAAAAAAGAAAGAAAGAAAGAAAGACAGAAAGAAGAAAGATAGAAATCACAGGGCAAAAATATAATAACTAGAATGTGGGCCAATGCCCAATGCGATGGCTGCCCTGCCAAAAATAGTTGGCGTCCTGTGTTCAACGCCACAAAGTTTGGCTGATGCACTACTACAGTGCTGTGCAGTAACGCTGCCAAGACACGAAACTCATTGAAATTTGCTGGGGTACCCCAAACTCCAGAACGGATCTCAGCCGTTAGTGGGCTGAAGTTCACTGTATGGTAATGACATGTGGGGGAGATAGTGCTGTTTAACAAGTTTTTTTTCCGATTGTCGATACGTGCCTTAGTTGCGAAGATATCGCCTGACAAAGCTGTGCAATGGTGTGCAGATGGCGATTTTTTTGCGTCCTGTATTTCCAGCGAGCCGCGTGTACCACATTTCAGACATGCATCCTAAATTTGCACTAAGGCCATATCATGTGTCGAAGTATGGTAGACATCCAATCTGCGACTGCTGAGATTAGGCGAGGAATAAAAAAAGACAGAAGATAGAAACCACAGGGCAAAAACATAATGTCTGCATCTGCTACACAGGGCGGCCATAAGTAGTCAGTGGTCTGTTATCAACACCACTGCATGGAGAACATTAGCCACCTACAACATCCTATCACTTTAGCAACCATCTGCCAGGTTTACAGTGGCAGTTTGGCTAGTGATATGGCACCGTATACATCACTAACGTTACAGCACATCCAGCCCAGTTAGTACAGACACAGGAAACCGCGGGTAAACCGTCTTGGTATGTAATCACTTAAGGCACCTTCGTGATCACTACACTACTACTACTACTACTACATCCGGTTAACAGCCTTTTTCCAGGACAACCTGGGTAAGCCGGCACCAGAAAGGTAAACCATTCTGGGTTTTACTGCAGCAAGAGATGAAGGGATGGCAATGGCATCAGCTGGATCATATGCAAATCATTTGCATCTCGCTCCAGACAGATAACGATGCCAGTACCTCACCACTCAGCCTCCTTCATCATTAACGATCTAAATTTTGACAGATGCGATGCTAAAGATATTGACGATACAATTGTATTTTTCTGTCTCTGGTAATTCAAATGCTACAGGACAGCACATTACAGCTACTCATGTCTTGTCATGATCACTTGATAACCAGAATGGTCGTTCATTTATCTACAAGAGCTCAGCAGTAGGTGAGATGGGTGACCGTTTGGCAACAACAGACATGGGCCGAAAAGTGGGAGGCGCTGTGCCGCTTTTTTGGGGGAGCTGGATCCCCATATAAAACAATGTCACCTGGGCCTAGGCCTACCTCCATACGAAGTGGAATCTTGATCCATGCAGCCATTTGGCCACAAAATGTGGGCCAAAATTGGGGGTGCTGTGATTTTTGTTGGGGGGAGCGGGATCCCCATCTAACACAATGTCGCCTTGGCTAAGATCTACCTCTGTACCAAGTGGCAGCTTAATCCATCCAGCCGTTTGGCCACAACAAACATGGGCCAAAATTGGGCTGTGCTCCTTTTGAGGAGGGGAGCTGGGTCCCTTACACAATGTGGCCGGGGCCGAGGCCTACCTCGATGTCAAGTTTCATCTTGACTCATCCAACCGTTTGGCCACAGTACACCAATGTCACAAACAGGACAGACAATGGTCTGATGGCACAAGGTGTACCATTTTACAAATGGTCGCCCAAAAACTAAAGAAATGATTATATTTCAGACAGGATTTTTCTCTGGACAGCATTGCTCCTATCTGCATTAACGACAATTTTATTCAACAAGCCGACTGTTCTAAACTGTTTGATGTTTTCGTCAGTTTGGATCTGATGCGAGATGTACATGTCACCTACTTGTTGAACGAAGTTTCCAAACGTTTTCTTTCTACTGTGTACATTACTTAGTTCATGCAGGTGTTCAAAGACAATGACATTGTACTTGTCTATAGCTCAATTATTTGAACACTTCTTGAGTATATTATACGTTGCGAAGCCCCGGCCGAAAGCGATTTTAGTGCTTTCTTAACATGTTAGAACACCTCTCGTTGAAACCTTTGTCGCAATTTAAGGTCCTGTCAGAAACCGTCTGTTAACACTGCTAACAGATGATTTCTTACAGGACGTGAAAAGAGTACGGAAAAGTTTTATTTCCTGTGAACTTGACAGGAAAAAAACTAAAGTGACTGCAAAAAGCTGTGTGCAGTTTAATACGTATGCCACATTATAGCAATTAAGAACTGACTAATCAGGCTCAGCCTAGGGGGGACTTGTAACTGAGCAACCTCCAAAAGTTTGCAGACTGTACTGCGTAGCATATTGTTATTCTAACCTAGAACAAGGTCTTTCTGGTGACCGTAAAACTCGTTACTCCAGAAAATTGGGACATGGGCATCCCGACAACGGTCTTGTCAGGACGTGGGACAAGTAGGCTAAAAATCGGGACGACCCGGTAAAATAGGGACGGTGGCAACCCTATCCCCTACCAACTCCCTACTTGTGAGAAAACCACACATGGTCATAATTTTATACCAATTGTATATCTAGGAAGTTTTAGTGTTATAACATTCATGCATTTTTGCCTTTATGGCGTGATGTTAAATTTGGACAATGGTATTTGCTGTTATGGCCAATGCGATGCACTGCTTCTACATCCATTTAACGACTGTTTTCCAGGACAATCTGGGTAAGCCAGCACCAACCAGAAAGGCAAACCATTCTGGATTTTACCGCAGCAAGAAATGACGGGGTGGCAGTGGCATCAGCTGGACCATATGCAAATCATTTGCACCTCGCTCCAGACAGATAACCACGCCAGTACCTCACCACTGAGTTTTTACAGGCCAGATGCCCTTGCTGCCACCCAATCAACAGCGTCAAAGCACTGAAGGCAATAATGTGCTTCACTGCTGTTGTTATACAGCATGTCCACGAAAAAATGCCCCCCCCCCAAGTATAATGGTGTAGTATTCAAAATTCTTGGCAAACATCACTGAAATTTGTAGAACAGAATTTAGCACATAGTTGTACACTGTGTGCAAAAATTTGTGGAAATTTAACGCAAAGATCGTATTTTATTACCTCTTTTCAATTACTCGTCCAAAACATAAGTTTCCGTGACAACACGGACTCATGCACGTTCACAGTTATCTCCAATGAAGCAGAGTGATTATTCATCAATGGTTGTAACCTTTTCCTTGACAAAGAACTTTAATTAAAACAAGATCTTCGGTACTGAACACCATTTTGTTTTTGTTTTGCCAATGCGACAATTGCGTCGCTGCTGCATAAGACTGTACAGGGTTGCATAAAAAAACTAGGCCTTTGACCACTGTGATTCAAAAATGCTGCCAAATATTTCACAAGGTAGTACAGTATCACGTTCTAAGACCTCACGAGATCTTTACTCATAACTCCGTTATAAATTTACAGGCGAATTTCAAGCGAAAGCGTTTTGAAAATGAGTCGGCACAAGGTGAAGTTACGGATGGACCAGAGAACAGTGGCACATTTTTAATTCCACAGTGGCCAATGGCCCGTTTTTGGCACCACTCTGTTGTTGTATACCCTTACTTCAGAGCGCAGTTCACCGCAGACCGAACATTTCTTGCACGATGTACATTGCCAGCGTACTGCCCGCAAACGTGAGAAGAGATCGTCACTCAAACCAAGACACCTCGCATGACCTAAAACACCAGCCAAATGTATCCATAGACAATCTAGTTAAACAATCACTCTCTCTTAACATCTGTTTTCAAGGTAAACGTGGATTAGCCAGTCCATTTATGGGTAAACTGTCCGCTATATATCAACCCACCAGGTCAACCCAGCCTTTCATCCCTTCAGGGTCGATAAGTGAGTAATAAGCTACGATTGCATGTCTGCTACCTCAGTTAGGGGTGGCGCCATCTTGTGAATGCTTACAAAGGAAAGGCAGGCACGGTGTAATTTGCAGGTAAAATTGTGTGATCCATGTCTGAGTGCATTGTGAGTATGGCATACTAAAATGGCGTTATAATAAATATTCTTCGTTTCGTTTCTGTCCTTTCCCCCTCGGATTTCTTCCTCCACTGGTTTCAGAAGAGAATTTTGGGGGATATGTGACACAGCTTTTTCATAGGGCAGATGTCCGTCTTGACACTCAACAGAGAATGTCAAAGCACTGAACGACAATCAGGTTAAACAAGAACATTGAACTGTATACAAATTACTGCCAGTTTCAAGCCATAACTCATAAAATTTTATCTCAGCACCATCATACTGCATTGTCAGCAAGGATGCCCCTATTAGCCTCAATCACATCAAACAACACCAGAAATGAGATGATCACATTCAACAGCGTGATTGTTTGAAATGTGCTCCATGGTGACATCGTGGCACCCCAAATGGATGCATGACAGCAGCTGATCTATTGGTCAGATTCAGAATGAGGCACAAGTGGGTGATGGCATTTTCAGACACCAACTCACCCTGGTTATTCTGAATAACGGGACGTTGAACATTTGTCCTCGTAACAGCAACTACTACTATTACTGCCTCAACTTTCGTCTCACCGGCCCATTTTTCATGAGTTACGGTACTCAAGATTACGCTGAGTCTCCCAAAAGTAAACCTCTTGGACGTGTGCAGCAGCTCTTTACCTGCTGCCTTCCTGCCATCTAACCATCAGTTCCATAACACTGAATGTAAACGCAGTTGTGAACATTCATCACTCAATGTTTCCCAACAGATGCAAAAAAGACCAGCCACATGAACAACGATCAGCTGTTACTGACAAACCCGCACGATGCGCTGCATCACGGGTGAAGTGAGTAGGGTTTAACGTCCCACTAAACACATTATAGGTCATTTCGGGGACGGCAGCTGCATCACGGCAAACGTGCTGCAAACAAATATGGTGGATGCTTAGTGTGATAAACTTGCGATCGAGCTAAGTTGACAATGCTTCGCGTTGACAGTCGCCAATTTGCAGCTACCACACCTGCATTTGGTGCCTCCATTGGGGGCGACCCACTTTGAGTTTTACCCAGACTTTCGGCATCAGAAAACCAGAGTCCCCGGGCTATCGTGTGGCACTGTTTGCATGATCCTACCGTTAGCTATTTCAGCAGAACACCGACTTGAGACAGACAGACAGACACATAATGACAGCTAATGCCTGCAGTGCACTAGCTAGCATCGCACACATAAAAACTGCACGGCTAACTATGCAAATAGGACCTACAGTTCCATGATTTTTTGTTCATAAGTCCAAGTTCCCAATGCATGTCACCTAATACCCAACTGGCCATCAGCACCAGGGGAACATAAGAAATGGCAGAAATAACTGCAGTGTGTTAAAACAGAGGGATCCGGGTTGAGTGCTTATTATCTACAAGCACGTGTTGAATTCACAATCACAATGATAAAACTGTTAAGAATTTAGCCACAAACTGGTGGTAATTCATTCATTTGGCTCCGATTTAGCATACTTCTAAAAGAAGCACATAACAACAAGTTTGTGGGAAAAATAGCCCACAATGAAGACGCATGCGATGAATATTTACTACTACTACTGCCACTGTTTTATAGCTATTATACAGGACAACCCATGTTAGCCAGCACCTCCAGTTAAGATCAGGGGAGATTTTGTTACAGCAGTTTCTTTTTTTATCAGTGCTGTCACATGCTCCATCTCCACACCATTACGTGATAAATTTTTAAAAAGGAAGAAATACAAACCACTGGAACCACACTCAGCGCAGCTGAGAAGTTCATCAAGGCGGCCATCGGATGCTGGACACGTCTCGTCACCAGCTCTCTGAACCTGCACAACTGCTGCACTGCATTCTGTCTCTTGTGTCAAAAGCTCCTCGGAGGCAGCGACAGCTTCAGTGTCTATCAAATCAGACTCGCCGCCGAACTGACAATTCTCTACGGTCGACAGCATTCTGTTCCCCGAACTTTCTTCGGCAACACTAAAGCTTTCTTGCACTGATTGTTCACTGGAAGTAGAACTACGGTTGTCCGTCAGTTGCATTTCACAACTATCATACTGAAGACATTCAACTTCTGTCTCTGTTCTGCCCTTGGCGTCTTCTAGCACGCATTCTCGGTCTTCGTCTACAGAAAGAATTGCACTACTCACCAAAGTAGAATCAACTGACTGCGCTGAATATGAGGCAGGTGATTCTTCGTGTTGTGTATCTACCGAGTTGCGCAATTCTTTCACTTCTACAGTTAGCAACGTCTGTTTACTGTTTACAGTGTCTTCAGCTTCAGTGACACTTTGTGACTGACAAGTGTCATACTGAAGACATTCAGCTTCTCTCTCTGTTCTGTCCTTGGTGTCTTCTAGCACGCATTCTCGGTCTTCGTCTACAGAAAGAACTGCACTACTCACAAAAGTAGAATCAACTGATTGCGCTGAACATGAGGCAGACGATTCTTCGTGTTGTGAATCTACAGAGTCGTGCAATTCTTTCACTTCTACAGATAGCAAGGTCTGTTTACTGTTTACAGTGTCTTCGGCTTGACTGACACTTTGCGACTGACAAGTGTCATACTGAAGACATTCAGCTTCTATCTCTGTTCTGTCCTTGGTGTCTTCTAGCACGCATTCTCGGTCTTCGTCTACAGAATGAACTGCACTACTCACCAAAGCAGAATCAACTGACTGCACTGAACATGAGGCAGACCATTCTTCGTGTTGTGTATCTACCGAGTCGCGCAATTCTTTCACTTCTACAGTTAGCAATGCCTGTTTACTGTTTACAGTGTCTTCAGCTTCAGTGACACTTTGCGACTGGCAAGTGCCAGATCCCTGAGCTAAACTGTTCATACTCAATCCACACACTGAGCAGAACGTACTTGGCACGGCAACCGCCTGAAATAAGTAACCAACATCACGATGCACATAATATGCACACAAACTAAACTAAATTGTAAGTGAACTGTTATATTTCCATTACATTACATGGAAGATCATACACAGCAATGCATTTCAGCGTAATTTTTAAAAATAGTTTAAAATGACAAAAAGTACACTAAACATGCAGTTAAAAAAACAAGTATGCATCATAACCCAGAACAGCCGTAATTCACTTACATCAGTTTTAAAAGCCCGATCAACCAAAGAATATGAGGCCAGCGGTGATGACACAGTCTTTGTACAGTTGACTTTATTGTTCTTTGGGCCTGTGTAAGCAGCCTGATATCGACATTCGCCACTGTCCTCTTTGCAAATCAGTTTGCCAAGTTCAACGGCTCTACGACAGTACTTCGCAATCATCGACTGGAGATCGGAATCATCGTGTATCTTAACATTGTAGCCAGATCGAATGTAGCGTTGAAGATCCGCCAGGGTTGAACCAGCCGGATCGGCAAGCTCACGTACAGAACGTGCCACCATCTTTGTCATGTCGAGATCGCGAGTCACGTGAAGCGCATGGGACTTCAGGCGAACAACGCGTCCCGGATCACGATACGAACAGCTGTCGTTATCACCCGCGGCACCAACCCGGAGCAGGATACCTTCGGAGACGGCGAGCTCCAGCTCCTCTGTTACCGATTCTCGGGAACGAAACCGTCCGGGACAGATAATGCGCAGAGTATTCATAACACGGTCAATGTTCGGCCGCTGTTTCTGACCACGTACGCGTCGAACGGCTGCCAACAGCCACTGGGCGTGCTCACTGTCCAAACACGCAGAATTCTGTTTATTCATTTTTTCGCCAGTTCGCTTTATCGCGTCAACGTGTTGGCGCTCAATGCCACTAGACACTGAACAACTCATGGCGACTTTGTCTCCTGTGACTTCTACGTGATGTGGTTCAGTTGCATCCTGACAGTTGCTGTCTCCATTCAGTGAATCCATGTTTAGCTATGCACAAACCAAATGATGAAACACAACAAACTACAAATACAAGAAACTTCCATCAAATCTTTCTGCTCAAAACAAGGAACAACATCCAACATATCAGTAACAAATAGAATTTAATGATCGATTTAATTACCAATTTTCTTATGAGTCACTAGTAAAGTATACAAAGTAAAGTATACATGGTTTTGTAGAACGCTTTATAATGACTCATCTATAAAGCGCTCAGGTATGGCACGTGTTAATGAGGGATCACACAGTTTTACCTGGCACCCACACGTTTATCCACAAGTGGAATGAACCATACCTGCCTTTACTCCCCAGCCGCAGAGCATCAGTGCACTTTGACTGGTACTCATTTCCTATCCCACTGAGGGTAGGAGGCTGAGTTGGCCTAGGTGGCTTGCTGAAATACTGAGGTGGTTTATTCGTGGAAGATGGTCACCCATCCTAGTACTAACCGGGCCCGACGTAGAGTAACTTTGTTGATACACCCAACGAAGTTACCGCTACGCCACGTCACACTACGAGTGATGCTTGTATAGATGTAAACAAGATTGCCAGCATCGACTGACAGGACAGTGAATTTCAGGCGCACAGCACCACAAATTTCAGGCGGGACCAATATATTAGACGCTGCCTTCCCTGTAATAGCTGGTAGTGCATTTACACAGTTTGATCCTCATTTTGAGGAAGTTAGGGGGTGTAGAACCTTGGTTGATGGTTCGTTGGAAAGCCTGTGTACGACTTCCTATTCATCATGACTGAACTTCTTTTCATTAGCTCTTACCATTGATGCGCAACAAGGAAAAAACGTGTCAAAACTGCTGCTTTCAGGAGGGGCGGGTAAGTTTGAGCCAACGTATCAAGCGAATGGAGCTACCCCCTGCCAATATATTGATACCAATCGAAAGGCAATTGATTGCGATGCAACTCTGCCACTGACAATTTTTATGGCCGCCCTATGTAATAGGTGCGGACATTATATTTTGCCATGTGATTTCTATCTTCTTCTTCTTCTTTCTTCTTTTTTTTCCTCGCCTAATCTCAGCGGTCAGAGATTGGATGTCTACTATATTCCACACATGGTGTGGCCTTAGTGTAAATTTAGAATGCATGTCTGAAATGTGCTGCACGCGGCTCGCTGAAAATACAGGACGCAAAAAAGACCCCAAAAATCGCCGTATGGGCACCATCGCACAACTTTGTCGAGCTATATCTTCGCAACTAAGGCACGTATCGACAATCGGGAAAAAAACTTGTTAAACGCCAATACCTCCTCCACACGTCCTCATAATATGGTGAACTTCAGCCTACTGGTGGCTGAGATCTGTTGGCGAGTTTGAGGCACCGCTGCAAATTTCAACGGGTTTCGCGTCTTGGCAGCGTTACTGCACGGCATCTAGTAGTGGGTGTCAGCCAAACTTTGCAGCATTGAACAGAGGGCGCCACCTATGTTCGGCAGGGCGGCCATCACATTGGGCATTGGCCCACATTTCTAGTTATATAATGAAACTTTGCAGTAGACTTCTCGCGCTTTATTGTCGAAATTGTATGAAAGACGACAAATTTAGGTATTTAATCCCCCATTTTGAGGAAGTTAGGGGCAGCGTAGAACCTTGGTTGATGCCTCGTTGGAAAGCCCGTGTACAACTTCGGAAGTTGTACATGGGCTTTCCAACGAATCGGAAGTTCAACTTCCTATTCGTCGTAATTGAACTTTTTTCAATAGCTCTTACCGTTGACGCGCTACAAGGCAAAACATGTCAAAACTTGGTGCTTTCAGGAAGGGGTGGGTCAGTTTGAGCCAAGATTTCAGGGGCAAGGGGTCGTCCCTCCGGAATATTTTTTGGTTTCTAGAAAACTAGACACATTTAGCTATCTGACACTGCAAAATGCACCATTCTACGTGCAGTCGTTTTGACACAATACCGGCGTCTGAGAGACAGATAGACAGACAGATGAACAGACAGACGGGCGGAAATGCCATAGCTAGTACAGCGCTTGCAATGCGAGCACTGCGGCGCACTGTAAAAACTAAACTGAGGTTCAATGTTCACTGATGAGATCACCTTTAACAAAACTATACCAAAATTAAAACGCAAACAGGAAGTCATTAAAAGAAAATCGTTATTGTTGTTATAATAATTAACTGAATTATTAATAAGAATAATAAGAAAATTCATAATGCGCACATGTAGTCAAGCATTAAGCATGAATCGGAGGCGCGGGTAGTTGCTAGGTGGCCAGACGGAGTGTGTTAATTGTTTATGAGCTGGGCTATAAAGTGAGACTTTAAGCGGTGCTTGAAACAACATAAAGACGAACAATTTTTAGCCGACCGTTGCAATACAACGTTCGGCTATTGTCGTTAGATGTCGTCTGTCTGTAACACACGTGTATTGTGGCCAAACAGTTCAAATTTTCCTTAATATTTCTACGGCATTAGATACCTTGGCCATCTGTTGACATCCAATGAAAATTTCATGGAGATCGTCCCATGGGAACCCCTGCGCCGGGGAGTTAAACACAAGAGGGGTAGTAAAATATAGCGATTTTGGACTTATCGATGGCTATATCTCGGAAACGGTGCAAGATAGGAGGTAATTTAGTGTTAATCACTAATAGTAAATCGTATATGAACTTTCGATTGGTACCAAAATCGGTGACCTCGAATGACCTTGAATTGCATAATGGCCATTATTTTGCATCATTTCAGCAGCTTTCGGTGCGCATTGCGTAAAATGAATAAATTAAAGATATGCGTAAACATTCTGCGACAGATGAATCAGGATGCCACTTGGTACGGAGGTAGGGGAGGCCTTGGCCCAAGTGACATTGTATTAGATGGGGGCCCAGCTCCACCCACTCAAAGGGGCACAGCAGTAGAAGAGGTGGCCACCTGTTTCCCATTAGCGCCACCTGGCAAGTCATTACACAAAATGCATCGCACTCACATTCTGCAAAAGGATGTTATAACAACTATTCTATTGTTGCTATTTTACGGCAATGCACGGCATCTAAAAATAAAGAAATTATGACAGAACTCAGTCTATAGCTCAGCACTTGAACCAGAATAAAAAAAGAAAGAAAATTAATCGAAGGTAGAAAACCGAAAATGGCCGATAGCGATTATGTACTAATACAGTGGCCACAATAGTTTTAAGTAGCCTAAGTCACAGAATGTATGGATGTCGTCTGTCTGCCAGTAACAGACAAACGCAATGGTCTGCTTTCTCATCGAATTTTGGGTAGAAGACTGTAGTTTGTGCATGTTAGATGCTGACATTCCATACATAATGGAGTTGGCATAATCCAACCTGGATTGCACCAAAGATGCAGCCATAGACTCTGTCAGGGCAGGCCTAATGTGACGGAGCACATGGGTGTAAAAACAAATATTGCAGGATTGTGAGGAAACATGCTCGTTTAAGGAGAAGTTTTGATCCAGTGTGACTCCAAGCGTTTTGATGGTGTCTGAAAAAGGGATGGGAGTGACAATTATACGTATTGCTGACTCCAACAGATATCCGTGCATAACTGTCGCTACTTTCCGACTGTCTGTTTGCTCTGCACAGTTGGTTTTGTCACAAGAGCCTGGCTCTCAATAGCACTAAATCTGCATCTATTCTGATTGGCACTCACCAACATCTACACTTCCCTCCATTCGTATGACTCATAAAGCTATTGTGGGTGATACGAATGGAGGGAAAAAGAGTTTGGTAAAGCTGCGAAGTTTGTTATGTGTGAAGTAGGAATAGATAAACATCTTTTATCATGCATTTCCTGTATGGTTCGGTGCAAAACAGTGCAGAACTACTTTTCTTGAATCATTGAATGGTAAGTTATAATTATTAACAGTTCAAAATACTTATCACTGTTACTAACAGATTATCGCCGTTTTTCGATCTGGTCAACTGACTGCGGCTAAGCCGAGTTCTGCGGATAAGCAGACGAGGCTTAGAACAAGGCTAGTATGGGCTAGAATAACAGCCGACAAACGAGACTGATGAAGCTGAACAAAGTGATAGAAAACCGAAGTGGTTTTACTACCAAAACATATGTTACAGGTCATCAAATAAAGGAAAGTGGTCTCCCAACAGAATTTTACGACGTTTGACACTATATTTTAACCGAAAACATAATTCCAACAATGAACAGCATTGAATATTTAACGTTCTGCCTACATGTCGAGAAATCTATAATGTCTGGTTTCCATCAAACATCAACTTCAACTTCAGCAGATTTTCGTGCGCCTAAAAGACGTAGACGTAAACGGAGTTTACGAGCGCAGGCCGAGGCCTCTATGCCCGCCTCATTTAATCACTTTACGATTTAAGTACATGCTAAGATTCTTCATATAAACACTCGCTACGACTTCCGGTTCCTTGCAACTGTGCTTTAAAATCATACACAACATCTTGATTATGCCAGAATTTATCCAGCCTTGCTTTAAACGTGTTAGTAGTATACATAGGGTGACAGTGACATAATTTCTTCATATCATATCTATGCCAGCCGTTTTTCGGCCATGTTGTAGGTCAAGCTCTGCGAAGTGTTTCTTATTCGGACATCACTTTATTAGTAAGATAGCGATAATGCGGACATTTTCTTACATCAACTGATTCAATTTTATTCGAATAACGCGACAATTGTTCGCCACTTAACTACGCACAGTACGACGGCGTTGACCTACAAAATGGCGACCGTATTGCGACCACAAATATGTGACGTCATTTCACCCTATGTATTAGCAGACACAACCCAGTTCGGCAAACTGTTCCATATATTCACCACCCTATTAGTAAAGCTAAACTTTCGCAGGTCATCCGGCCTTGCTTTAAACGTGTTAGTAGTATTAGCGTTTAACTTGTGCACAGTTGCGTTTGACAACTGCTTTTTAATGAATAAAAGATGAGATGATGAGATGAGATCATATTTTACACGAGACTTTTCAAGTCTCATATCATTTCCTCTAGTTACAAGGACACTTGATTTATACAACGTAGGAGCAACATCTGGTTGATATTTTCCACTGACTATGTATGTATGTATGTATGTATATGTATGTATGTATGTATGTATGTATGTGTACGTACGTACGTACATACGTACGTACGTACGTACGTATGTACATACATACGTACGTACGTACGTACACGTATGTATGTATGAGAGCATTTATAACGCGCCGCTCTTACAGCCTAAGCAGTCACCACGAGTGCGCGCCCGTAGGCCAAACCGAAAAGATGTGTCTTTAGCCTGCTGCAGAATAATGTCAGTGTAAGTGTCGGA
>Ga0209259_1000356_pt1 | contig 13256 bp, 9 predicted proteins | sample WorMetGr2BELIZE1_FD_187417 | JGI IMG/M metagenome (GOLD analysis project Ga0209259, IMG submission 187417) | Marine gutless worms symbiont microbial communities from Max Planck institute for Marine Microbiology, Germany - Inanidrilus... ...
GGCACACTTTTGCTTTTGTTATGAAAGTTTCTGTGAATGATTGATGAGAACTATTAACTATTTCATAAATGTATATTCTATAACATTCTGAGGCTTATACTACTGGTTAGTTCATAGCTTTTTGTTTTTTGAGTGTGTTATTGACAATGTATGCGGCTGTTTATCGTTTGAACTAGCGATGATGGAAGTCATGCCATATGACCCGAGTCATGCAGAAGTTTACAACGCGTTTATCATGAAAACCTAAACCGAACTGAAAACCTGGGTTTTTCTGCAAAACCTACCGAAACTGACCGACAGGAAACATTTTGAAACGGTAACAACACTAAAACTGACCCACGGGACTCATCCTTTCTTCGTCCACCATTGGACTACCGTTGGAAGGGACGCTGCACCCTTCATGCCGGCAGCCCTCCAACACCAGTACCAGTATCCAAGCACACCACCACACCACAACCACAACCGTTTTACGGCCCTTGTTTACGGGACCACCCAGGTGAGCCGGTGACAGAAGAGAACTTCTGGACTTTATGGTGCAAAGGGAGATTAACAGAGGCAGACACACTGACCGTCCGCCTGGGCGCCACTCCATTCTAGACTAACCAGTGCCCACCTCCACCATCCCCCCATATTTTTTACGGGCCAGATGCCCTTCCTGCTGCCCAACCAACAGTGTCAAAGCACTGAAGGCAACTAGCGCATTCGGATGAGGGAGAAGACGCTAGAGTTCTCCTCAACAGTGTTACCTGCACCGTCTCCGTACCTTACACCAGTATCCAAGCAGTCAAGCACAAAACACAACAGTAGAACAACGTGCGTGGATATGACTAGACACCTTGCCATGATGCAGATGTCCAACCAGCGCAATGTTCCGTATCAGGTTGGGATTGTCCATTATGTCGGCCAAAAATCTGCATCAAAATCATCACAAGGACATGACAATACCATATTTCCTCTAACACAAGCCCCCAGCGTCTATTAGAATGTTGTCGGCAAACCTCCCCCAGCTTGTACTGGAGAACTGGCCTCTAAAGCCCCATTTACACGACACAACCTGTTGTCAAACCGGTTTGACAACCGTTTGTATCATGTATATAAACATTGAACCGGTTGTCAAACAGTCTGTTCGTTCAACACGGTTGTCAAACCGGTTGTACAACGTGTTTTGACAACCGGTTGTATCGTGTATACAAACATTCAACCGGTTGTCAAGCAGGTTTGACAACCGGTTAGACAACCGGTTGCATGTTTGTTTAGACGATACAGCCGGTTGTGAAACTGGTTGTACAACCGGTTTGACAACCGGCAGTATCGTGTAAACGGGGTTTAATAAAACTAACCTGATTGACAGTAGATGTTTTCCAGCCATATTCTACAGCTTCCAGTTTTACTTGTAATGTGCAGCCAATTGCGTTTGCTAATGCCAATGCGCCACGTGTGTTTACGTCATCAATGACATAATACAAACACTACTATTGTTAGCTGGCATCGCTCGTCGTTGGACCCTTGCCCCGCTCCGTTTGTATTGCAGACCCGGCATTTATTTGAGACCCGGTTTCTATTTGAACAACATTGCCAGAACTTCCAGCCTAATAATAATAACAGTGATTCTAATAATTATAATAAGTTATATACTGATAATGATGACGACAATGATAAAATCAACGTCATCACGGCAAGCCAAAAAGTTCACCCAGTTCAGTTGTTCACTTGCTGCTTCGACTACATGCAGTACAGTATAATGTTCACTTTTCATTCAACTGGCTTTCTTTTCCACAAATTCTTCCCTCAATGAAAACGTGGGGCTAATTGGAGCAGGTTTTTACAGGCCAGATACCATTCCTGTCACCCAACCAACAACTGTACAACATCAAAGCACTGACAGACAGACAAACATTTAATGGTCTGTTTTCAACAACAATCTGGGTAAGCCAGCACGAGAAAGGCCAATCTGGATTTTAATGAAGCAAGAGATAACTGGGTGGCAGTTGTATCAGCTCGACCAGATGCAAATCACTTGCACTTGCTCCAGACACATAACCATGCCAGCACCACATCACTCCATTTTTTACAGGCCGGATGTTCTTCCTGACGCCCAATAACAGTGTGAAAAAATTGATGACAACTGGAAAAAAATAACCACATATCTCATCCTTTCCTGATTCACCAAGGGAAGGATGCCACAACTTTTTCATTGGCTCAACAAGGCCAGTAATACGTACCTACTCATATATTTGCTGGTGAGTTTCTAGCAAATATGGCACAGAGATGGTGCAGGTATCACCAATGAGGAGAACTTCATAGTGTCTTCTCCCTAAGCCAACTAGAAATGTGGGCCAATGCCCAACGTGATGGCCGCCCTGCCGAATATAGGTGGCGCCCTCTGTTCAATGCCGCAAAATTTGGCTGACGTCCCTAGAGTGCCGTGCAGTAACGCTACCAAGACGTGAAACCCGTTGAAATTACCAGGGTGCCCCAAACTAACGAAACGATCTCAGCCTCTAGTGGGCCGAAGTTCACATATTGTGGGGAAATGTGGAGGAGATATTGCTGCTTAACAAATTTTTTCTGACTGTCGATACATGCCTTAGTTGCGAAGATATAGCCCGACAAAGTTGTGCGATGGTGCCCAGATGGCAATTTTTGGCGACTTTTTTGCATCCTGTATTTTCAGCGAGCCACGCGCAGCACGTTTCAGACCTGCATTCTAAATTTGCTCTAAGGCCACACCATGTGTGGAAGTATGGTAGACATCCAATCTGCGACCGCTGAGATTAGGCGAGGAAAAAAAGTAGAAGAAAGATAGAAGAAACAACAGGATGAAAATATAATGTCCGCATCTGCTATGCAGGGCAGCCATCAAGATGCTAGCTGCTGTCAGCAAGGGCATGCGGGCAGAAAACTTTGCTGATTATTGCAGCAAAGTTTTTTGACAGTTCTTAACCAGCAGTGTGTCTGCAATAAACAACGATAATCACTGCGCTGTCTTACTCGATGTTGTAAGCTGTAGACGGCAGATCTTGTTCTGCTAGCGTGAACTTCTTGCGTTTGATTGGCACAACGATTGGCTCAGTCAGTGCCTGTGTGTCTTCCTCGTGAACAATTGTCTGCCAATGCAGAACATACAGGGTGGCAAAATATAAAGCTACTGTTAACCACGAGTGGAAAAAGTGTGCATATTTCACAATGCACTGTAGCAACACGCATAAAATAGGATGTAGCCCACTGGAAAGAACCTGTACCAGATTTCTTGTGCAAACTTTCAAGGCAACAAATACTGGTTACTGGTTAAGGTTTTGTATCCCACACGACACAAAATAGGTCATTTCAGACATGCTCTTCTAGCACTGAGAAAACAAAATCAAAAACATGAGAAGAACCACAGAAATATACAACAAACCTAGGTTAACACAAATACTAAATTTACTACAACACAAAATAACCATGCATCAGGAACACAAAAGACTAACTCAAAATAAACTTAAACAACTTAAGCCCAGGTTTGGTTGCCTTTTTACGACCTCTGGCCTGGAAACAGAGCCGGCCTGTTCTCAAAGAAAAAGGTAAGTACAATAAAGGACGTAGATAAACAAGGAAAAATAAGTAAAGAAAAAAGGAAGTAAGACGGGGAATCCAAGAAAACAAGCAAACAATCCATATAGCGCCGAAATCAACAAATGAATCAAGCATGCATTATATTACACCCCGGAGCCCGCATGGGGCAGGCAATAAATAGACTGGACAATTGTTTGGCGATGGTACTGACCACGGTTGGCAATTTTGCCACAGGACACAAGACTATGCTATCAGTTTGGCCTGTACATGTAAGAAATGGCCCAAAAATGAGGACACTACGTTTGACTGCCCACATCTTCAAAACGCATGAACCCACACGATGTTGGGCACACTTCAACGCTGCTTGCTTCTGATGACAACTTTAAATTCTTTCAAATTTATTACCGACTCTCGCGGTCAAGGTGTTCCAAAAAAGCAACTGGCAACTGACGACATTGCGGCAAGAGTATTTTTGGCACCTTTTAACTCACAGCGGCGGAGTTTCTTGTGCGACCCTGATGACACAGAATCATCTCGATCACATATTATATCCATCACACAGTGTGGCTATCAGAACTACGTATCATTCAGTTATTAACTGCAAGTGGATTCAGTGAGCGTGCAATGCGAAGGATTTAACGTTCCAGTCATCAGAGTGCACGTTTTGCTCACATACAAGGTGCTGCAAACACTGTTAGTCAAAATGGTGACAAATGGTAACAACGCAGGACATGATAGAAGTGTGATCGGATCATTAATGACAACTTTCTTCATGTGCCGTGGCCGCGGTCTGCAGTTCAATCCAAGCTGCGGCCCGGTAAGGCGCGTCCGCCTACGAAAAGTTAATTATTTGAAAAAATAATTCCTATGCACGTAATGATCAGGGAGGTAATCCTGGGCAGGCAAAAGAGGGTTCAACAGTGTCCTCTATAAAATGTGACCATTGCTGGCAACTTGATTAGCAGCGTCAAGGTGCTAGCCACGCTGATGTCGGCCGAAGCTGATAGGTTTGGCTGTGTCCGCCGACTGACATTGAATAACAGGTGTCAGTCAGTCGAGCCTAAGCCAGACAGTAGGCCACGCCTAGAAGGGGCGCATTATAATTACCTGACAAAGTTGCTCATGACTACTCAGCCCTTCCTCGCCCTTCAGTCATGCATACACTCGCACACATCATTAACCAAAACTCCTCCCTTCCTGGGCTAGCGCATTCGGCCTCTTACAAAAGGCCTCAGCATATGGGTCCAGAGTAGGCTGGACCCCTGCCCGAAGGAAGGTACAGAACAGACGACTTTATTTTAAAATTTTTGGCAGAATATCATGGTGACAGACATAATTTTAAAAACTGGTCAGAATTTGGTAAAGATATGGCCAAGTACATTTTACTGTCACTTTGAACATTCTTATACCCACTCAGTGAACAATCAATTCAGTTATAAACTAAACACATTAAACTAATCTTCACCATTAACTGTTAATGTGAGCGAAACTTGTACCATACTGGTAAGTAACTAAAAAAATTAGTAGCTCAACTAAAAGTTGACTTTTTTACAGACCTCAACCTCCGGACCATAGACCTCCTGCGCAGTCGGATAATACTTCTTGTCTTCGTGTAGGACGACTTGCATGTCAATGTCATCTGTGTCGTCGGGTTCAACATCAGCATCATCGTCCTAGCCACATAGACACAGACACATCATACATCCACAACAGTTGACCTTGTACTTGGGCTGTAAAATTATTAAGTTTTTTACTCACATTAATCGCGGCAACTAATTTTTAATCATCTGTTAATCACATTTTAACGCACATCTTAAAATATAGGGACATCCTGTTGTGACCTTTGCAAAAATGGCTGGACCGATCAAGAAGCAGTTTGAAGCAGATGGGTCCAGTGAATGTGCAACATGAAGATGTAGTCATGTAGATGCCCCCACGGGAAGCGGCAGTTTTAGAGGTGTCTGGCCAATTGATAAACACTGCAAAGCATAGAATTTGGGGGGTCGAATAAAACGGTGAGCTGTGCAGAAAAGGGTGGACCGATCTTAATGAACTGCACGTTATATGACATTTTTGTGCAAGGAATTGCCAAAAAGGCAGCAACGAATGCATCTGCGGTAAGGTTCGAACCGATTCGAGTACTGAATTCGGATGGAATCCGATCTTGATCGTTCAGATCTGCACAGCACTAGACCGCGTGGTCGACTCTAACGAGAGTGTTATAGCGTTTACAACCGGCAGAGCGTGTGCGCCGAGTAGCAACATCAAAGGCAGCAATGCCGACATACAGCTGAGGTGCGCGCCTGCGCATAATTAGTGCTCAATTACACTGCACCTTTGTAATCCTCCCTAGCGACTCCAGCTGAAGGTGGGAAGAACTGATGCTGTGTGTAATGTGAGTAGGCAGTCAACGTCCGTATACTCCATCGTTTGATTCACGAGGGTAATTGTAAACCAGTCTTTTGCAGAATAGCTCAGCGTTTATAACTGGTACAGCATGTATGCCTAGTAGCGACATCAAAGGTGGCTATTGTTTAGTACCAGGGACGGCACCTGTTAGAAGTAGGGATGTGAAACTCGCTTTTTTCCGTAACCGATCATTGTCACGTCATAATCGGTTATTAATCGATCATCGTAGCTCACCATGCATGCAAAATGCTGGTTGTGTCACACAATACAATGTAGTCTGCTGGGTTTAGTTTCACTAATTCGCCACCGGAACTGTCCACACCGTCCGACAGGATCTAAGAACGGCGGCGGCCGCGAATGATTGACAGCTGGGGACGTCACGACTTATCACGAGCGGCAGAGCATCGCAGGTGGTCTAGGCGGCACGTCCTTTTTGAATTTGCGTCGCCAAACGACACGCAGCTAACGCTATTGATAATCTCAAAATACACGAAACCACACGCCTAGCCATCTGAACAGACCAGTGTATGTCGGGGAACGATCCGTGGTTGAGACTAGGGATGATAAACGAATATCGATTAACCGGTTAACCGAATAGTAACGGAGGTTCGAATTTAAAAATCAAAAACCGGTATTCGATATTTATGTTTATGTATGCGCTACTACGATCACATACATCAAATAAACGATAAACAACCGTTGTTGTTGTTGTTGGACTCTCAAAACGGCCTCAATGTGACGGATTCCACGCTTGATAATGATTGCAGTCTCTGGTCCAACCACACTTCCAATCTTCTCTGGAAAATCAGACATGTTGTTGTTGTTTTGTTTCATTTGTAAGCAAAGCACCTCCCGGGTTGAGTCGATGATTATCCCGGGTACATATTTCAACCGGCTGAGTAGAGTGTACAAACGTTACAGATAACTGCTATTTGAATTGAGTTACATTATGCGTTTCTTCCATTACACTTTATTTGATTTCAATTTATTTTTAATATAGACATAGTGTGACACAGTCGGTTGTTTCTTTAGACTGCTGCTATAAATGAATATTTACTTATTTTTCGAATTGCTATTCTATCGTGTTTGTTTACAAATAGTACCAGATCTAGGAGGATGGATGTACACAAAGTAACTAAAAGTCGAGCAAAAGTGCCCATTCGTATTATATTACGTTTTTATTGGTGCATGATGAGTGTCAATATGATTTTAATGTCATTTTTTATCACTATTACAATCAGACAGCAACATAGGCACTTATTAATTTAGGCGACGTTTACGGTTTCGCGTTGCACTTTCGGTACTCATTGCATGATACGCATCAACCGGAAGACTTCGAGCTTCGGTTAATATTCGGTTTTGAACAATTGAGCTTCGGTTGCAGGAAAAAACCGAGTTTAACATCCCTAGTTGAGACTATTATATACAAGTCTGGAATTAATTAGAAGCAGTCGTGTGCTTGCACACACATAATGTGTCGTCTGTGGTCACTTATCAAAGCGTTTCGTCTCGTTTGAAAGTTTGACCGGCGTATGCGTGTGTACAACTGGGCAGTGTGGCGCTCGTAAAGACTGCAGGGGTTTCAAATTGACAGACTTCTAAGACGTGCCGCTCTAAATGTGGCGCTGCGTGGATGTGATCGGCCAGTCACATAACAGGCATGGCGCTGACCATACACTAGCTTCGCGGGATGGAAGGGAGGGAGATAGCGGTCCCTACACACAAGCAGTCGGCTTGATAAAGTCGTTACGAAGCCTAGTTAACTCGGTCCGGGTAAGCACGCCGAAGTGCTGTCGTACGGACGGTCGGCGTTGAATGACAGCGCCGCCTGTCCATGCGACTACAGTTTACTGCATGTTGCGTATAGGCCTACGGCGTTCAGGCCTCTGATTAATACGCCGAAATCAAACATCGGCTTTCTTGTGTGACAACCGATCATCGGTTATATGCCCGATCATCGGACAACCGATGCTCAGTTTACGATCCTAATTAGAAGCGCAGACGCCGCAGATGCATCACGCGCTCAGTGATTGGCTGACTCCGTTATCGCCGGTGTCCAATAAATGGCACTGGCTGCAGGTGTACGTGATTGATTGACAGCCGAAAGCAGCCAATGTCAGCCGCTGACAGTAGAGTTGCATGCACCACACCATTTGTGCAGTATTTCACATTTTTACACTTTCGTTTGCTAATGGGCGTATATTTTCTCACGGTCCATGGAAGGTCACTGTCGGTATCAGATCGGTACTGAATTGACGATTCGGAGATGGCCGATTTTACTAGATCGGTCAAATCTAATTTTGGCTGGATCTTTGCCGTTCGACCCATAATCTGCGGTAAAGTTTTAGTAGCATTAAGCTTTTTAATTGCAACTAATTCCTTAATGCATTAACTCGTTAATATCACAGCCATACCATGTACCAAAATTATTATTAATGTTTGCTATCACCACCACCATAACCGTTTTTACATTCCTGTTTCTGTGACCGCCCAGATGAGCCAGTGCCAGAAGAAAGCTTCTTCTAGGCTATGATGCTAGGGAGGATAACAAGAGGCAGACAGAGCGACAATCCGGGTGGGCGCCACTCCATCTGGACCAATCAGCAATCCACCTCCATCAATCCCCCATATGACGGATGCTCTACCTGCCGCAACCCTCCCAATTTATCCTGGCTTGGGACAGGCACAGGAATATGCTGGATTGCATACCCTGTGGCTTGGTTATTAATGTTTTTATCAAACAACTACAAAGTATTACTACTATCATGTGAACATCATATGCAGGCACAGGCTATAATGAATAGTGATAACAATAAACTCCAAAGTGCTAAGCATCGTGTGACTGCGGTATTTGTAGCCTAGAATATTTAACAATTCACTGCACTGCAGCCGTGGAGACCATATCTTAGAAAGGATACTGACTTACTGGAAAAGGTACAGAGACAAGCTACTAGGATAATTGGCGACAGAGATTTAACCTATGCAGAAAGGTTACAAAAACTTGGGTCTAACAACACTGGAGACAAGGAGATTGTGCGGAGACCTGAGGTGTTCAAAATGTTCAAGGGTCTTGATGATGTTAAACCTACTGATTTTTTCACTATGTCAAGTACTGGACTTAGAGGTCACAAATATAAGTTGTATAAGCCTCAGGCTCATTTAGATATTAGAAAGAATTTCTTTAGTGTCAGAGTTATCGATGAATGGAATGGTTTGCCGGAGACGTTACTGCACTGTAGTATGTTATCGACATTAAAAAAGAGACTTGACTGTTTTTTAAAGAATCGGGGATATGATTAAGCTCTTAGAGCTTCTTTCTTCTTGTGAGCCATCTTTCGAGGTGGCTTGTTGAGTTGAGTTTAGTTAGTTAGTTGGAGTTTAACGTCCCATTTCAGCACAAATATGACTATATCAGAGACGATTTGAATTGAGTTGAGTAGAAACTTACGTCTGCCATTACTGCCATTCGTCCGCGATCATCGTCATCGTCAGCGCCGTCGCTAAGACGATCCTCATCCGAATCTGACGCGATCTCCGGACCAATGTAGTTGCCAAACTCATCATACAGGTCTGTATCCATTGCCGGGATAGTCAAGCAGCCACCCAATCACCTATGAAAACAGTAGCAATGTACTACGTGCAAATGGTCACAAGAATATCAGCTTCACATAAAGAGATTTATAGATTATGATCCCAAATTCCTCTCCTGTTCTGCAATAACTGAATCTCGCATTTCCTAATAAACACTCTGCCTCGTTGTTATTAAAATTAAAATGCATGACTTCACTTTCACCTGAATTATACAGCATTTGCCAATCCTGTGACCATTCAAACATGTCACATAAATTTCACTGTAAGACCTTTATCTGTTCTTCATTTGCAAACTGTGCCTACAATTTTTGTCATCTGCAAATTTTAGAACCTTATGCTACATTCCTTTCACGTTGTGAACTCAGCGTTTATCATAAACACGACTTGTGCGGGCATTCCAAAACACTCTCTTGAAGAAACTGCATCTCCACTTCCCGATTTAGGATGGCGGAAGAAAGCAGACTAAATAGTAAATGTAGCAAATTGTTAAAAGACTGACGTGGCAATATAAATATGGCATATGTTTGATATTTTAAAAGTTCAAATATAAGCACTAGCAGTGAGCTGTGTACAAAATATGTTCAAACAGTTAACACACTCGTCATACGCCGAACCATGTGGCACAAAAACCGCCGTTGGTTACCGGGTACATCCAGTTTTAGGACTCAACCCCTAGCCTGGACATAACCTCACAGGTCAAAACCACATCTTACAACCCAAATACTTTCATAACACTAACCCCCTATCTCTAAATCCCATTCTCAACCAAATGGCTGGGGTCTGACTTAGGCAATTATGTCACATTAGCGCCACCTCCAAGTTTTGGGAAACAACTGTTCTTGAGGTCTTGTAATTATGGCTTCTGGTTGTCCATAAACATGAGATCACGACGTGAAAGGAACATAGCAATTACAACACTGTCATCTAAACCAATGACCTAACACAGATCCTTGAGGTACTCCACAAATGTCCGCAATAAAACTCAAACATACATTTGTGTTAATTACAATCTACACCATCATATCGAGTATTTCAGCACTGCTTTCATTCCTATCTGGGATGGTTTTTTGAAAAGAATTTCTGAAAACTGGTATCTCTGCTTTCTGTCGATACTTGTACAGATGTTTTGCTGTGGTTCTGCAATCTGCTAGTATAAGTATGTACCAGTATGTGGTCAGTACCACTACATGGTCATGGATAATCTATACTACTATTAATTTCACAAGTGAGCTCAGGAATGTGTCTGTAGAGCTGCGGTGACGGAAGTGGGCACCTTATCTGCGGCTGGCTGGGCATGGTCGACACATGCTTCCGTGACAGCCAGCCAGCAGCAGACGCTGAGTGGTAGAGGTGCGCGTGTTTACATATGCACGAGTCTCCATGATAACATACCGTGTAGTAACTGTAGGTGTTTACCAAAGTAGGCCAATAGGTGCATCCCTACTCTGCCTGGCCCTGAAGGGCCTACACACACGGGCTGGCTGGGCGTGGTGATGGCGAGTGATGACACATGGCCACGGGTTGCACCGTTCTACATATGTAGAACAACACTAGGCAACAGGCACGCTGTCTGTCTGCGACATCACAGAAGCAGAGTTGTTTCATCATACTGCTCTTCACATTTTAGGGAGGGCTGTACCTACATGGCAGGAACCTCACATATAATTCCAACTCAGTCCACACTGGGAAGTCTTATGCCGACCCTATCACCAAAACTAAAGCTAACCCAAATCCTAACTGAACCTTAACTCCAACCCAACTAACCTTAACCGTAACACTAGAACAATAAAAACTTTTCGACAAAAAGGTCCACAACACCATCAAAACAGTGCTATGTTTACGAATACACTGCATCCTGGACTATACTGGCCATCACTTTGCGCTAGGCTAACTGACTTCCCGACGTCTAGTGTTTTCCCCTTACGCGTCCGGTTCCCGATGTGCATTCCACGTCTGGTTCCCGGGGTCTATCTGAAACATGCAGGGATGCCAGGACAGCACTGCCGGCAGTATAGATGCCAGCAGTGCTGTCCTGGCGTCTGTCCACGCTAATTGACGCCTGGACAGTGTTGATGTAAACATGCCGGGACAGCATTGCAGTACCTGTGGCCGCAGATAAGACGAGAATACATGACTCGGAACACTTTAATACAAGAAATTGTGACTGAAGTACGTGGACATAAGTAGTGTATTAATTCTCAACCTGATAAGACCAAACTGACATGCACAACTTGAGTTTATTGTGTAAGTCTGTCCGGCATAAATTAGCATTGACAGATGCCGGGACAGACGACGGACCAGCACTGCTGGCATCTACGGCCATCAGTGCCATCCCAACATCTCGCCTGGCATCCCGGCAGCATTTTTGCCGATGTCTGATACTACGGAACAGGACTTTTTTCCCAGGCAGGACTTGTTGTAATAGATAATCGTTACAATCAGATAAGGCTTATTAGTGTATTTTGTAGCCTGCTCAGCAGTTCGCCTCGATGGCTTACAGGATAGGGTGCCCACTTACCAAAGGTACGTTTTTCAACAACTACCAGAACCCAACACGGCGTGTCTGGTAGGTGTCTGGTAGTCACGTGACCGGGTATACCGAAAGCTACCGGAATGTGACTCTGGTAGCTTTTGGTAGGTGTCTGGTACACCAGGTCACATAAATCATTCCATATAAAGGAAAGCATAAACACCTACCAGACACGCCCTGTTAGGTTCTGGTAGTTGTAGAAAAACGTACCTCAAGTGAAAGGCGAGGGTTTGAGTCCTGCCTTGATCATTTTTTTGTTACATTTCACTTTCAACTTAGGCCATAATCGATTTGCCAAACCAAACCTAAACCGGTTTAGGATTTTCCAGTTTAGAACAATCTATTTGTTGCATCTGAAACCGGTTTGATGAAACCGACCAAACCATTTCACGGACGGTTTACTACAGCAATCCAAGATGGCATCGTCAACAGAAATGCAAATAACGTACTTTGCGTGAACTTTTGGCTTTGTTTTCCAATGTTTGTTACAGATTCTTACGCTAATCACATATTTGTTGTATATTATGACTAGTGTTGGCACGATATGGCCCTAAGGGAAAACGATACGATACGATCGATATCACACAAAATATCGCGATACGATACGATACGACACGATGCATAAGCGCAACGTCAAATGTAACGCACGGGCGTCAGTTCGTCAAAGAACATCTGCTGCTGCTGCAGCTGAGCGTGGCCGGTACAGCAGGACGACGATCGCAGCGAAACAGCCGACACGGGCACGTGCGCAGCGATCTCAAACGGTCGGTGATCGGCAATGTCGATCAGTAACAACTCGATATCGGCACCGGTGACAACGGCGACGCCGCTGTGGTGACCCACAGGTCGTCAGCTGTACGAGGTCGCGCATGATCGACGACGTTGTAAGCAGCGCCACACAACCGAGAAGAGAACAGCGCAGTCAGCATCTTGCCAGGTTTCGGTCAGACAGAGCAGATCAACAGCGCGGTGACGAATGGTAATACTAAAGACCCATTCACAGTGCGAACGTCAACGTAACACTCGTGAATGCACGCACGTCGATGCACGTCACCGCACAATGACGGATACATATAATATATGCAAATGTTATATGTTAATGATATTCAGCGTCATTATTTACGTCATCAAAATGCAAATTAAACACGTGATTATTTCCAACCTGATAACT
>Ga0209259_1000357_pt1 | contig 13255 bp, 7 predicted proteins | sample WorMetGr2BELIZE1_FD_187417 | JGI IMG/M metagenome (GOLD analysis project Ga0209259, IMG submission 187417) | Marine gutless worms symbiont microbial communities from Max Planck institute for Marine Microbiology, Germany - Inanidrilus... ...
TTACTCACCCATCCTCTTCCCTCTATCATTTACTTCCCCCTCCACGTGATACGTCTGTCTTGTCTCGGCTCAGAACGGCCACACGGTTTGCACGTCCTGTCTCACGCACCAAAAATATTGCTCCTTTATTAACTACGCCTTAAATCATTACCAGGTTCCACCCCGTAACATCTAGTGGGCTTGACTCTTCTCTTTATTTCGTTGGTTTATTGTGTTGCTTACATGTTTTAAACGTTTTCTCGTTTTATCAAGTTGTTCGGCCTTTGGGCCGCAAGAGTGTACTTGTACACGAAGTCATCTGCACTGTAAAAGTGATAATATCTAGAAAAAGGTGGAACATAGAAACACTGTTAGCACAGACCACTAATAGGAGATGATACATGGCCTCTTGAACAGTGTCATTTCCTACGACCTTCAGTGACCCTCAAAGTCATTTACGTGTTGCAATCCTTTTCAAATCCAATTTTTCGTACAGTTGTGCAGCAGATGACAATGTTTCAGCTGACAGAGAGCGCCGCGCAACAGATGAACCTCCTGTGACGCAATACCAGCGCCTGCGCCTGACAGACGGACAGACACACAGACAGACGAGCAGACAGACGGAATTGCTATATAACGGCATCGCGGTCTGCATACTATAGCTCTGCGGACATGAGATAGCCACAACATTATCGAGCATCGTCGGTGGATCTCCGCCAGTCGCTAAAATTGTGCTAACACTACTGTCTGTAACATTACGCGATTTTCGTGGAATTATAACAGGAATTCAGCTTTTTTCGATTCCGTTGTTCCGCTTACTTACGTGGAGGCCTAACCCATCATTTTCACCACGGCCGATTTTATACAACGCAGGACAACGTTGCTCCAAATAATCAGCGTCGTCAGTTCGTCTGTAGTTTTTAAACGCGATCGCAGTAACTGCTAATGAACCGTACCAGTACCGTAGCCATGGACACCGATCATTGATGACGCTTTCTGCGTTACCATGACGATCACAGCCGATGAAACCATAATGAAAATGCTTTGTCGAACGTTATCAGTATAGCAACAGCACCTCCAGTCAGGCGTCCATTTTGGACATTAATGTGCGCTATCGTTAACGCTGTTTTAGTTCGCTGATCCTTTTTACCGCACGCAATTAAAGTTCTGTTTTAGCGCTGACTGGGACTTTTTGTTTTGTTATTATTTTTTGTTTGTGAATCATATATCTCTGGAACTGCTGAATGGATTTGCGCCAAATTGACAGGGAAGACGTGTTGGTTCCTCGCTCGGAATAGTTTGAACGTCAAAGTCAAAGGTCAAAGGTTAAGGTCACCAGCGACAAAAACGCGCTCTGCACTCCCATCACCCCCGGCAGCGACAAATAACGCTACAAATAACGTCACGTAGCAGCGGACGGGACCATTCCGTCGCTGCCGGGGGTGATTTCGGCGCCTCGCGTGTGGTCTATGCTTGGTAAAACATCTTTAGCTCTAGTTTAAATTCTAGTTTTTTGTGTGTATTACAGCGTAGGCCTAATTATTAGGGCTAATTATTATTGAGTTCTCTTTCGGGTCCTGTCACAAAACAGCTGTCAATTTTATTCAGTTTTAAGTACCTCCGCGAAGGAGGTTATGTTTTCGTCGTCGTTTGTCTGTTTGTCTGTCTGTTAGCAACTTTGCGCAAAAAAGGGTTTGCATGAAATTTTGAGGGAACGTTGGGGATGGGCCAGTGAACAAACGGTTAAATTTTGGTGGCGATCCGGATCACGGATCCGGATACGCGTATCCGTATCGCGACACTGGTAAGACGTCCTTTGACGGATGTATACGTATACACTGTCTCAGTGCTTCTAGTTGTGAATATTCTAATCACTTTCGTTTCTACTAACATCCTCGAATTACTACTCCTCTATACTCTCTCATGTTGGAAACAACAATGTGCCGGTGCACTTGTCTAACAATGGCACGGAGGCCGCATGCCGTAAGTTGAATTTCACAAAATTTGCCTGCAGCGGAAAAAGTTGCCGCGAAAAAGATGCCGGTACAAACAACACCGACTGTAATAATACTGGTCGCCAACAAGCGTTTCTCTGCTCTTCAAGCGCCGTTCATCCGCTCTGCTTCAGCCTGCGCCCGTTTCTCTATCAGCGAGTATCAATTAAAACACGTCCATCAGTATGTCGGTTTGAATTCGTCGTGGCTGCCTGTGTCGTAGTTAATTAGATCTGATGTCGGTGATATTACTGCCAGCTGCGGTCACTGCGTCTCGTTTGCAAGACAGTCTTCCAATCAGCCATAACTGTCGCTATTGCCGCTCTGCTACTAGCCTTAACTACGCCGATATGACAGATCTATTACGTCGACATCAGTCTCCGGTACACGCAGTAGTTACGTATTTTACCGACCGTTTTAGTGGTCCAGGTAGAGCACGCGGTCTGGTGTGCGTGTGTGCTTGCGCACAATAGCTTTCGAACCAAATAGTCTCTGACCTAGATACTTGACACGCTAATTCATCTTGACCCAGTTGGCGGGTCATGGTCACAGGTCAAAGTTCAAGGTCACGGGAGGAAACTAAAGGTGCGTTTTTCAAGAGCTACCAGAACCTAACAGGGCGTGTCTGGTAGGTCACGTGATCTGGTATACCGAAAGCTACCGGAATGTGACGTTGGTAGCTTTTGGTAGGAGTCTGGTATACCAGGTCACATAAATTATTCCATATAAGGAAAGTAGGGGGTCTAACGTAACAGCATAAACACCTACCAGACACGCCCTGTTAGGTTCTGGTAGCTCTTGAAAAATGCACCTTCTGTGATCTAGATTGCTGCTGACTTACAGTCCTCAACCCACTGCTACGCGGAGCTCATTATATGACGTAAACTCTTCTGGAGTCAGATGACAAGTCATTGTAGATCCCCTTGCCGTCACTAGCTGCCACTCCAAATATTTTACAGTTTGTACAGAATGCCGGGCTTGACTGTGAAATGTGATTCACTGCATTCTGGCCCTAACAGTAATGCTGACAGTGCTCATTACACACTTTGGTCCAGCGTTGAGGTTTTCCCCGCTCTGCATTTTGTATCAACACATGTTATACAACACTGTAACAGGCTGGTAACCTGATATGTAGATACTGTCACTTTAATGTGTGTGTGTTGTTTCTAGGAATTGTGGCATCGCTGGAAGGTCAGAGTACAGACAGTGACATGTTTGACAAGTTGGTCACGCCAAATGTTGGACTTAGCAATGAAGTTGTATTGACAGTTGCAGCTGGTATATATCGATTAATTCAGCTTGCTCTGAGGTACTCAGAAACATCATTAAAGCCTGAGGTATGTAATAATGACACTGTAGCAATTTAAAATTTTAGATTGCTATAGTAGATGTTTGGCTACAATCATTGCCAATCATGTGTCCACATTTACTTTTTGGGCGACCGTTTGTAAAACAGTTCGCCGTATGCTATCAGACTGTTGTCCTGTCTATCTGTCTGTCTGTCTATCTGTCTGTCTGTCTGTCCTGTCTGTGATGTTGGTGTACTGTGGCCAAGTGGTTGGACAGATCAAGATGAAACTTGACATGCAGGTAGGCCTCGGCCCTGGCCACAATCTTGTTAGATGGCGACCCAGCTCCCCTCCCTCAAGGGGGCACGGCCCCCAATTTTCAGCCCATATCTGTTGCAGCCAAATGGCTGCATGAATCAAGATGCCAGTTGGAATGGAGGTAGGCCTCTCCCCAGGCGACTTTGCGATAGATAAGGACCCCACTCCGCTATCCCCAAAAAGGAGGAGGAGCCCCCAAAATTTTCGGCCCATGTTTATTGTGGCCAAATGGCTGGATGGATCAAGATGGCACTTGGCACGGAGGCACGCCTCATCCAAGGCCACTTTGTGTTAGATGGGGACCCAGTCCACTCCCCAAAAGGGGGGCGGAGCACCCTCCCCAATTTTTCGGCCCATTTCTATTGTGGCCAAACGGCTGGATGCATCAAGATGCCACCTGGTATGGAGGTAGGCCTCAGCCCAGGGGAATTTGATTTAGATGGGGACCCAGCCCCTTCCCCCAAAATGGGCAGAGCCCTCCAATTTTCGGCCCAAGGCTATTGTGGCCAAATGGCTGCATGGATCAAGATGCCACTTGGTACAGAGGTAGGCGTCGGCCTACGCAACATTGTGTTAGATTGGGACCCAACTCCTGCTCCCCTAAAGGGGCACAGCCCCCCAATTTTCGGCCAATGTCCGTTGTTGCCAAACGGCTGGATGGACTAAGATGCCACTTGGTATGGAGATAGGCCTCGGCCCAGATGACCTTGTGTTCAGTGGGGACCCAGCTACCCCCAGAAAAAAAAGAGCACACCCACCCCCACCCAATTTTTTGGCCCATGTCTATTGTGGCCAAACGGCTGGGTGGATCAAGATGCCACTTGGTACGAAGGTAAACGTCGGCTCAGGCGACGTTGTGTTAGATGGGGTCGCAGCTCCTCGTAAAAGGGGCACAGCCCCCACTTTTCGGTTTATGTCCATTGTGGCCAAACGGCTGGATGGATGAAGACACCACTTGGTACGGAAGTAGACCTCAGCCCAGGCCACGTTGTATTAGATGGGGTCCCAGCTCTCCACGAAAGGGGCACAGCAGCCCCCCTCTTTTCGGCCGATGTCTGTTATGGCCACGGTCACCAATCTCAGCTACTGCTGACCTCTTTTAATGTTATGTACTAAATAATAAATATGGAGACACGGTATAGGCTTGTTAGCAGTTTTTGAGCGACCGTTTGTAAAAGGGTTCACCCTATGCTATCAGACCATTGTCTGTCATGTCTGTTCTGTCCTGTCTGTCTGTAACGTTGGTGTATTTTGACCAAACGGTTGGACGGATCAAGATGAAACTTGGCGTGCAGGCAAGCCTCGGCCCTGGCCACATTGTATTAAGTGGGGACCCAGCTCCCTCTCCCCCACAGGGGCATAGCCCCCCCAAGTTTTGATCCATATATGTTGTGGCCAAATGGCTGCATGGATCAAGATGCCACTCGGCGTGGAGCTAGGCCTCAGCCCAGGCGACTTTGTGTTAGATGGGGACCCCGCTCCCCTCCCCAATAAGGGGGCGGAGCCCCCGCGCCCAAATTTTCGGCCCATGTTTATTGGGGCCAAATGGCTGGATGGATCAAGATGGTACTTGGCACAGAGGTAGGCCTCAGCCGAGGCGACTTTGTGTTAGATGGGGACCCAGCCCGCCCCTAAATTTTTGGCCCATGTTTATTATAGTTATTGTGATTTCGTTAGAACATTGCACGATCAAGTTCAAGTTCTAGTATTCTATGCATTCAGTTTTTAGAAAAAAACGTTTAATCGTACTCAGTCTGTCCTATATAAATACTGAAGCAAATACAGTATGGGAGTTGAATCACGAAACTTCCATACACTGTAGTGAATTTAGTAATGCGGTGAAAAGAAGTTAAATGGGCAAATGGATAACTTTGGCAAGTAAAACAGTAGCTATTTAACGGAGTATTGCAAATGCAAAAATATCAGAATTTAGAAACGGGATAAAATAAGCACGTAATTATGGTGGGAGAATAGACTAGAATAGTGAAATCAACGTAAATTTCCTACAATTTAGAACGTTTCGCTGTTGTAAAGAATTATTTACTTGATTTTATTTGGTATCGAGCAATAACTCAGTGCATGCATACTGTAAAAAATGCTTTGATGAGTAACGACTAAGCTACGGATAAAAATAGTCCGTAATGATATTTGTACGCGGAGCAGCATGGGATTCCGACAGTTGTGGCCAGACGTTGGATGGATCAAGATGCCACTTGGTAAAGAGGTAGGCCTCGGTCCAGGCCACATTGTGTTAGATGGTGACCCAGTGGGGACCCAGCGCCCCCCACAGCAGCCCCTCCCCACTTTTCAGCGCATGTCTATTTATTATTGCCAAATGGTTGCCCATCTCAGCAAGCTGAGCTCTTGTCATTTTTAACTTTGAACGAATGAGGTATTGAGATGCTTCTGATTTTTGTTTCTTTTTTTGTCATTCAGCAGGATTTCTAAAACTGTATGGATCGACTTTTGTGAAAGTTGTGGATTTCAGTCTGGTACGGGGACAGCTGATTAGATATTGGGGCAATACCCCAAAAATGGGGGTTCTCATCTCCTGTTATTTTGCTTTGATGATCAGAGCAGAAACTACTAAGTATATCTTTGATGTCATTTTGTTGAGCTCGTCGTGTTGCATCAGAGTGCAAAAACTGGTTCTCGTCAAATGACCTTCGATACTAACAGACATGTGAAACATACCTGTAGATTTTGTTCATTTGTCAAATGGCTGAGCATATCAAGTTGATTTTTAGACTGGCACTACCTTTGTCTGGGGCTGCATGATATGAGGAGGTCTGGGTCTCCATAAAACAAGACTAGAATGTTGGCCAGTGCGCAACGTGATGGCCGCCCTGCCGAATATAGGTAGCACCCTCTGCTCAGCGCCTCAAAGTTTTGCTGATGCCCACTACTAGTGCCATGCAGTAACGCTGCCAAAATAGGTGAGTGCAAGATTTGGGACGCAAAGCAAATGTTGCACCTGGCAAAATTCTGTTACAGGGCAAGAACCCCCGAAAATGTATGTATAGTGTACCAGCCCAGGAGGCAGCTAAACATCGTGCAAAGTTTGGTTGGCTTTCGTTGAGCGACGTCACTGCAGTAATGAAGCCAAGACGTGAAACCCGTTGAAATTTTCTGGGTGCCCCAAACTAACTAAATGATCTCAGCCCCTGGTGGGCCGAAGTTCACATATTGTGAGAACATGTGGAGGAGATATTGCTGTTTGACGATTTTTTTTCCGATTGTCAATACATGCTTTAGTTGCGAAGATATAGCCCGACAAATTTGTGCGATGGTGCCCAGATGGCAATTTTTTTGCGACTTTTTGCATCCTGTATTTTCAGCGAGCTGCATACAGCACGTTTCAGACCTGCATCCTAAATTCGCACTAAGGCCACACCATTTGTGCAAGTATGGCAGATATCCAATCTGTGACGGCTGAGATTAGGCGAGGAAAAAAAGAAGCTAGAAGAAGAAACCACAGGGCAAAAATATAATGGCCTGCCCTATTCCATAGGGCGGCCATACCGGGGTAGTTATTTCCTTCGATAACCTTACCTGAAACTTGGTGTAAGTCTGAGAACCTTCATTTACTAATTTAATGGTGTATTTGCTGTGGAGTATTGCAGCAGTTTGTCTAAGAGTTCAGGCACACATCATTTTCAGTTCAAATATACATTGATGGAACAGTTTTTGTTTTTATATAACAAGATATTACATGAAATGTGATTTTTGGTAAAACAAGGAACACAGTGGGTCATGTATCACTTGGTAGCACATGAAAAATGTGTTTTTCATGTAATTACCTGCATTTAGTATATGAGTGTTTGATTTGTACATAAAATGAAAAGATATTGTTTATTTTTTAGATGTTAAAAGATGACTTACTGGAGCTGAAGTGAGTCGAATGTTATAGTGCCATTATGGTTTTTAGTCGTATATATTTAACTAAAGTTCTTTAATAATAGTAATGATAATACTAATGACAACGATGCTGATATTTCTATAGCATGTTGAGTTCGTAGCTGCAGAGATACTGGCTAGAATGTTGTAGCTTGACTGATTCTTTGATTTGTACATAGTACCAGTGAAACGTTTCAGTGGTCATGACGGAGCAGTATAATTGCATGCACTTGTTTGTAACGAGTACTACTGTGACAGAGCCATTATGACTACAAGAATACCTAACGGCCGTTTTCTAGGCGAACCTAGATCAGCTGGTCTTCCGTGTTGGTTTTCTTCCTCAGCATGCTTCAGAAGAGAACCTTTGGAAATAATTGACATAGATCTATGTGGGCCAGATGTTTTTTCCTGTCACCGAACCAACAGTGTCAAGATACTGAAGGAAACTCAAAGCACTGACCCTGTTGACGCTGCGGCTCGAGTGATCACCGGCACAAAGAAGTTCGAGTGAAGCTTGTCGCGGCTTCTTCACACCAAGCTGCATTGGCTCGCTGTACCAGAGCAAGTCTCATACAAGTCGGCATCATGATGTTCAGCTGTCTACATGGTCAAGTGCTGCAGTACCTGCTTGACTTCTGCCATCCAGTCTCTGATGTCGCATCACGGCATCATCTTTGATCTGCTGGTCGATGACTGATGTATGTACTGCATCAGAGGAGGAGTACATTTGCCCGGCAGGCTTCCTCTATGGGTGGCCTGTTGGTGTGGAATTCGCTGCCGGACTACCTGAGAGACCTGATAGTCAACAGAGACACTTTTGCAAGCACCTAAACATATTTCTGTTCGCTGTGTACTGATGCATACAGCGCATTAGAGGTTTTCCGACGATGCGCTTATAAATCTACATTTTGTTTACTTATTACTTGCCTTCAGTGCTTTGACACTGTTGGTTGGGCGGCAGGAAGGGTATCCGGCCTGTAAAAAATGGGATGGTGGAGGTAGGCACTGGTTAGTCTGGCTGGAGTGGCGCCCAGCCGGATGGTTGGTGTTTCTGCCTCTGTTAATCTTCCCTTGCACCATAAAGTCCAGAAGTTCTCTTCTGGCACCAGCTCACCCACCCGGGTGGTCCCGGAAAAAGGGCCGTAAAACAGATGTGGTGGTATTGCCCCAACCAGTGGTCTGGCCTCGTCTTTTCTTCATCAACTACTGGACTCCTGAGAGAAGGTTTGTTGCTGTCTTTATGCCATTTTCCAGTGCCAATACTCTTCTCTGACGCTAGCGTCTAAGAATGACTAACAATAGAAAAAAGTATGCACAGGTCTTTTGCTGGGTGGTTATTATAACCTGTGCAACACCAGAGTCTGGAACAACACACCTGCGACTCCAGACCATTTTCAGTTGAATCTGAAAATGAATCTGTTTGCTCATTGTTAGTGTTACATTAACTGGCGTCAGAGAGCTGGCATAAAGGAAGTAAGACCACTTCCAGCAGGAGTCCAGTAGTTGATGAAGAAAGGACGAGGCCAGGCCACTTGTTAGGGTTAGTGCTCGTGTGTTCCCTTATGACCTGTAAAAGCCCCATTCCACTGCCTGGAGGTTCTCTACCAGAACAGGAGGAGGAGTGCCAGAGGACAAACCAGCTGACCAAGGCTCACCTGGAAAAAACGGAGTGGCTGTAGTACTGATCGACAAATGTGCAGTTCATGTGAAATTATCTTTTGGTCTCTATATTGTAGAATGTGTTGAAAAGCTTTGTTAAACTGTCATTTTTACTACAATTGCCAGTACCGGTAACGAAATATGCCCAGATCAAAGTGTGTGGCAGTATATGTGAGTTTGATGTTGTTTGTAGATTTCCTAAAGAACACATCACCGATATTGTGAATGTTGTCTATGGTTCCCGGTTTGTTTCCGTCTCAGTTTGAAATGTTAACTTCCTTTCTTTTTTGCTTCTGATCACATTATGTGTAAATCATGATGATGATAGATTTAACGTGAAACTGTAATCTGTTCTGATGATAGGAGATATAGATTCTGAGAGAAGTAATCTGGTATGTTCGGTGTGCAATACTGATGCCATTCTGTTGCTGATGTAGCCGTGCGTCGCTGATGAAATTTGCTTCAGAAAGTCAGCCACGTCTTCCATCTCTAGAAGCCTTCAAGTGGCGTGTCGATGTTGGAATCTCCACCAGGTCCACAACAGTTTGTTTGACACACACACTACTAATACTGCTGCTGCTGCTGCTGCTGCTAGTATTACTCCTGCCCTCAAGAGTTACTCAGGTTAGTCTTGGGTATTCCAAAAATGAGCCTTTGGATTCATTGGGTTGGTTTTTGCAGGCAGGTACTGAGAGTAAGACCGGGCAAAAGAGATTTTGTGAAGTCCAGTAATTTCTTGAATGAGATTCTGTCTGGGTGTGGAAGCTTTGAAAGTTGTTTGTTTTGAGATGGTTTGTACATTTATATAGATGGAAAGCTGACGATTCAGTGAGGAAGTGTCGTAACATTGATGGCACTAGGCAATAGACAAGACCAAGGACAGTGTGTTGGGTTATTGAAATAGGATATGAAAAAGACAGGTTCACTGAAAGAGTAGGTGATCAGGCTGGTCTTGAAGAGATTGGAAATCCAGCACAGTTTGACAAAAATTGGCAACAATAATTATAATAAGGATCATAATCTTTTTGGACCAAGGCCTTGCGTTAGTTCAGCTACTTAATAACCTTCGAATTATACTTACATCAAGTGCAACTTGTTTCGTCAGCCTCGTCCAAATCTCTCTCCTTCACATCTTATTTCCCATGTGCCAGTTGGCCATCACTCTCAGCACTTTCACCATCCGTCATTCCTTTGCTCTTTCACTGCAGACTTGACACTTATTCCACAAATCATTTCTGTGACAGACTGCTAATAGGCCTACCCAGTCCGTGCCTTCACATACTCTTAATCACTCTCAGCCTTTTCTTTGTGGTCATCGGTTTTCTCTGTGCAATATTTTAATTTACCGTATGTAATTTGTTTGTGTTATTCATTTTTTTTAGTTTTTGACCATGTTTTTGACTTTTCTCATTACCCATAATTTTTAAATGCACAGTACCGGTAAATATATATGTGGGCTATATCACAGATGTATGTACACATATCGTGGATGTATGTACATTCTGCAGTGTGCTGAGCCGAGTCCTTGAGCCGACGGTGATGATGGAGATGTCACTAAGTGATGGCTCCGTTCACAGTTTTGAGGTGATACACTCACCTAGTTATTATTATAGTTATTATTTCACCAAACGTGCACAGGCAGCATCAAAGATTACAGTGTGGAGACTCATATAGTGTGTGCACGGAGTGCAATCCTTAATGGGATCTGGGCCTGGAACTGCCAGCAGGTCCATTGGCAGAGCCTGTAGTTAGGGGTCAAGGGCAAAGTCCCCTAAAGCTGAGAGCTTTTTGATCTTTGGATGCCAGACTGAGGAGCAAAATTTGCCACCTTCTTGCTATTTTGTAAACTGTTTGTGAAACCAAAAAGTGGTTAAAATGGGAAGAACTTATAGAAAGTAAGTAAGAATTGAAGCAAGCTATAGTCTACTGGTGAACTGCAGAGTCATCATAAAGTGACTGTTGTTGTAACTAGCAACAATTATGACTGTAACAACAACAACAACAACATCCGTTTAATGGCCTTTTTTCCAGGACAACCTGGGTAAGCTGGCAACAGAAAGGTAAGCCATTTTGGATTTTACTGGAGTAAGATATGATGGTGTGGCGGTGGCATCAGCTCAACCATATGCAAATCATTTGCACCTCGCTCCAGACAGATAACCGCGGCAGTACCTCACCACTCAGTTTTTGCAGGCCGGATGCCCTTCCTGCCACCCAACCAACAGCGTCAAAGCACTGAAGGATGAAGTATGACTGTAAAAAGACTGCAAAAAGATTGAGGAGGAAATAGTTGTCTAAAACTGCAAGTTTGCCTACTGTAGCTAAATGGCATATGTACAGTCAACATATAATCCTGGAAGCCATCACAGCCAAAAAGTTTGGAGGCTTACCGTACAAGCCACTGATGCGTTCCACATATGCAAATGTTGTGACTGTAGGTTTTAAGTGTGGGACTGAGGTACATGATAGTATAAGTCAGAGACATATTTACAGTGGAAGACTAATAGGATATCATATGAGCAGTAGTGTAAAATGACTTTTGGATCTGGTTTAGGTTTCAGTATAAACTTTACTTTTGTCGCTTATAAGCAAGTTTTAAAGGGACACTCTGGCACAGATTAAGCCATATGTTTTTGTGCTCATTTAAAAGTATGTATATTTGGTATATTTTTACAGTGAAAATGATCTTGATAAATGCTGCCGTAATTTAGATACTAAGGGCCGAAATATGGTTTTTACTCGTAGTTTTGGTCAGATCTGCTCGGAATTTCCGTGACATTATTGTGTATTTTCCAGTCTAAAAATAGCACATACATGAAAGCAACAGCACCAGTTATAGCAGATCTACTGTATTAAATTTTGACAGCACTGAGTTTCTCGTCCCAAACAGCAAGGCATTCGAGATCTTGATCGAAAATCTGTACAGACTTTCGTAATCTGCAGGAATTCGCCGACAAATACAGCAGTTAGCTGGCATTTTGATGCCAGAATACAGTTAGAATCCTTATTGTGTCATCTGCCCAAGTCATTTGTGTTTCAGAACAGATGTCACCACCGAAATTATTTGTCCACCAACAATCTAGTAACCTTGTAAATGCCGAATGACTTACTCTTGCGATGCATACAACAGATAATGCCTTTTCTGGAAATCGCCTGAAGTAATATGTTTGATTAGTTACTTGTGTATATATGGTGTATTATATATCATTGTTAATGACCTAATGTAATGCATAAGTCGAGAGTACTCAAGCCCTTTTAAACGTAACTAGCGGCTATGCTACGTGGTTCACGACCGGAGGTGCAATCCGCATCGCTCGTTATGACATCCTTGATGACGTCATAACTCGGGAACTATAAGAGATAGAGAAAAACAGAGACCACATCCCCCATGAAATCCTCTGCGCTGTCCAATGATGAAAACCGCATCACTCTACGACAACGTTTGCAAAACCAGAAATTACGTCATTGATGACGTCATAATTTGGGTTCATGATGGAAATTGAAAAAATGGCTCGAGAGAATTTTAGCATTGGTGCGTTCTACAATATAACCAAAAATCAGGACAATCCGATCAAAACTGTAGGACGAGATAGTTTTTTGAGCCCCAAAACCCTAAAAATACCAGTTTTTAGGGGTCACCCAGCCCCCAGTGGTCGCACAGCCCCTATATTCTAGGGGACACAACTAGACCCAGGCGTATAACATATGTCCAAGTTTGATCGAAATCGGATCAAAGACGGCTGAGAAACACTTTGCACAAACAAACAGACAAACAAACAGACAGACAGACACTACGAAAATAATGGTCACTTGGCCGTGAACCAATATTCCTTTTCAGTGGAGACAGCTAAGACATATGTAAGTACAATACTATAAATTATATAAATTTAATCCAACAGTACATTATACTAAACATCCATTAAACACTTCTTACGCATCGTAATGGACGCTTGTGTTGGTTCAGCGTCAGCTTCAGCCGCACTCGATAGATGGCATACCTATTGTTTAAATGGCGCTCGGTAAACTAGGCAGCATGGAATTTCTGCTGAAGCTTGTAATACTGCAGTAACTAGAATGTGGGCCAATGCCCAACGTGATGGTAGCCCTGCCAAATACAGG
>Ga0209259_1000358_pt1 | contig 13241 bp, 5 predicted proteins | sample WorMetGr2BELIZE1_FD_187417 | JGI IMG/M metagenome (GOLD analysis project Ga0209259, IMG submission 187417) | Marine gutless worms symbiont microbial communities from Max Planck institute for Marine Microbiology, Germany - Inanidrilus... ...
CCCTACCTCACCCTCCCTCCCTCTTTCCCTTGCTCCCTAGTATTGACAGCACTAGGGGTTTTGCACATGCTGCCGGTTTTGCAGTGGCTCGGCGATGCTTACGGTTTCTAGTTACAATAGTAAGCCACATCTTTCAACAACAAGACCTACTGATGATGTAACAATGCGATGTTAACTAAAACGATGGTTATTTCAGTGACAAATGTATACAAACAAAACTCACCAATTCCATTGTATTTTCATGAATCTCATTCAGATTAAGCATGTATAATCCCTCATCAGCACCAATAAGGATGTGCTGATCTGCAATTGAAAGCGGCAAACTACTAGAGCCAGCACGACAGCAAAGATATATTACAGACTAGACTGCACATCAGCATGCTGTAGTTGAATACAGAGACCACAACAAATAGAAAACTGGGGCTCGATTTTTGAAACTTTCTAAGATAATCCTAAGATTTGCCTACGTTTCTTATAACTTTCTGGTTATTTTCTTGTAAGTTCAGAACTTAGGAACTCCCAAGATTTTCCTAAGATCTTCGCAAGTTAATTTTCGAAACTCCTCTTAGCATTTTGTAATTTTCTCCTAACTTCTTCGTAAGATTTTCGTAATAAAAATAGCAGCCAATCAGAAGAGACGAAAGTTGCTGTTGTTTACATGTCATTTGTGCTTACTTACTGAACGACCGGTGTTGAACATTGCTATTTGTTTACGTATTACGTCAACATGAAGTCAGTGACAAAATACAGCAAATAAATCAACAGAAGTTCACTCAGTGACCTTTACTCTTTGTAAGTTCGTCATAACTACGGTAACTTCGTGGTAACTTATCACAAATCGGTCCTAGGACAGCAAAGTTGCTATCGTAACGTGATCGTAAAGTTGCGATGAAACTACGATAAGATTATGTCAGGACTTTATGAAAATCAGCATAATCGTAACTTCATGCTAAGATGTTCATAACTCAGATCATTGTCCTAAATTTGTTCTAAGATCATCTTAGGAAGTTTCGAAAATCGGGCCCCAGATCACCAGACTTGCCATTTACTGTTGACAAAATACACAAATATCATAAAAATTACTAGTGGCACAATATTACCCTTCCCTTAAAAAATCCTTGTCATCTTCAATGCATGTGAGCTGTATGATGACAAATGCTTGAAGTAAACACCTTAAGAGTTAGTTAGTTGGAGTGTAACATCCCTTTTCAGCACAAATACGGCTATATCAGAGACGAAAGGTCAGGGATGGAGAGTTATCCATACCCAGTGAAGGAAGGCTAGCCATGTATAAACCTCAACCCTGGCCGCCTTTTTGTTCAGCATCCACTCAAAAAGGAAAAGGGATTGAGAGGCTCATTTAAATAATTACGCTAGTGCTTACAACAAGGGAGACAACTATCACATTACAAGACAAAAATAATCAAATACAACAAAAACAAACATGCATTCTTAACTAACAATACAGATAACAAAAAATCAACCCAAACAAACTAAACCCAGGTTCGGTCGCCTCCTACGACCTCCGGTCTGGAAACGGAGCGCGTCCATATTCTGGAAAATAAGAGATAGGTAAAGGTAAGAAGAAAAAAGAGAAGAGAAAACGGAAATAGGAAAGGTAAGCAAAGAGAAATAATACAAATAATACACATACACGCACGCATATAGAGCGCCGAAATCAACAAGTGAATCGCATGCACATTAAACTTACCAATACTTACGGCCCCGAAGCCCGCACGGGGCATAAACCATACCACCACACCACAACCGTTTTACAGCCCTTTTTCCGGGACCACCCGGGTGAGCTGGTGCCAGAAGAGAACTTCTGGACTTTATGGTGCAAGGGAAGATTAACAGAGGCAGACACACCAACCACACAGCTGGGCACCACTCCATCCGGACTAACCAGTGCCCACCTCCACCATCCTCCCCAATTTTTTTACGGGCATAAAGCAGGCAAGAAATGTGTATGTATATCATCATCATTTGTTAAATGACTGCCCTAATAAATAAAAAAACACAGACATCACAAAGACCAGAACAATCAGCCTAATAAAAATCAAATGAAATATGTTTTACTCAACACTGCTGCCAGAGACTAGAGGATGTGTAGTCACACGTGTGTAAATAATAGCCACAATAACATCACTAACCCTTTGTGTATGGGTGTATCCAGCTAGCTGTACAGTTAATGTGCAAAGGACATCCGTTGAATACTTTGGAAAAGCATGCACCCATCTGCAATAGATTACACAGTTTTAAGGCAATGCATACTACTTACTATGACGACGACGACGACTACCACTACTACTTTTGGCAGTTTGACATGTGACAACAGCATTGCTCTGTATCGAACAGTTACTACTGATATGGCTGACCATTTGTGGTATATGTAACCAGGCAACAAGGCCAACTCAGCCTCCTACCCTCAGCAGGACAAGAAATAAGCACGAGCCAAAGTGTGTTAATGCTGTGCAGGTGGGAAGTGAAGGAAGGTGTGATATATTTCAGTAGTTAGTTAGTTGGAGTTTAACGTCCCTTTTCAGCACAAATACGGCTATATCAGAGACGAAATATATTTCAGTAAATGTCAGACCGTGGGTGGCAGGTAAAAACTGCGCCATCAAGACTAGTATCATTAGAAAGATCTGCAGGCTTCACCTTTTAGGCCGCATTGCAGTGCTATATATGTAGATGCGCCCTACTGTTACAGATCAAGCAGTGTGGTCTGTCACTCTGTCTGTCACACTAGTGAGCCCTGCAAAAACTGCTGAACCGATCGAGATGCCGTCTGGGTTGAGGACTCGGGTTGGCACAAGATCCACATCCCCCGTGACAATGGGCAATTTTGATGGGAGAAAGGGCGGCCCATTGTAAAGTATAGGGATACTCTGCTGTGAGCTGTGCAAAACTGGCTTAAGAAATCGAGATGCTGTTTGAGTTGTGGGCTCAATAAACCATGCATTAGACCGGGGTCCAGATCACCCTATGTGAAGGAGCAAATTTAGGGGAAAGTGCATGCCTGTCCATGCCCGGCGAACCTCTACCATGAGCTGTGCAAAAATGGTTGAACCAATCGAGATGCCGTTTGGCTTGTCGACTTGGATCGGTGTAAAGAAGCATGTGATACTTGGGGTGCACACTGGCGCCACCCGGCGAATATGACTGAATCATCTTTGTGTGGCGGTGATGCAGTCTTTTTGTCAAATTACTCTGACCACTTGTTACCAGTTAACTAGTCCAGGTATCCAAGTCAGATCAGCTGTCTCAAACCAGAGAATCTTTGGAGAATGCTGGAGCAACATGCACACACCTAAACAGAGGAACAAAAACTTCCTATGCAACTGTTTGACATTACTAGCATACATAGCAATAATGCAATTATACAAAGATTGCCAGAGTTAGTTTGTTATGTTCTGGAACAGTTGTATCATTCTTTCTCACTCATAAATGAATTTTAAATTTTTTAACTTCAGCAACCCATCCAACCACCTTGACACATGAGGAAACCTTGAACTAGTTACGATAAACATGAAATAGTAAATAATACACACAAAACCAAGTCAAAACCGGTGCAAATCCATCCAGCAGAGACTTGTCTTACACTAACTGTCACATACATAGTCCACAGCCAAAATGACTTACCAAATGCACCAAAGTTAACTTCATAAGGCTTACTCAGGACAAAAATTAACACCCTGAACTGAAATAATTATAAAATTTTCAAACATATAATACTAACATGCACTTTTGGCGTAGGTGGAAGTCCATTGTATCGCAGCTTCTGTGCAGCACATCAACATTACTATCATCAGCATCAGCATCATCAACACAATATTATTCATTGTCAGACTTGTTTAACTGAATATTTTCAGAAACTTGTTGCTTCATTTGACTGCCAGCTGAGTGCCATCTGTTATAGTGCAGAAAATCTCCTTTAGATTCATCTATCTTCCATCTGAATCATGTTATCCTCCAGCATAACATTTCTCTCTCCTACCACTTATCCTCCCACCTCCCTTTCCGTACACTTCTGTACTCATTCAAGTGACCACACTATCTCAAGCAGAAGCACCGTGAATAACTGAGTGACAAAAATCGTCATATGTAGTCACAAAAATAACTAGGCATAGAGCGAGTACAAGCATGTACTCGCTAAAATTTCGCATTCGCGTTATGTTGCCATAGCAACGCAACCCGTGCACCGATTGGAAATCCGCCCAATAGTGCACAACTAGGGGCATCCCTACCACTCCCCCAAGTTACATCCGGGTCCGTGCAATAGTGTGGGCATGCAACCGTGAACAGACAGACATACAGATGCACTTGACCACAATACATTTCGTGTCATCTACGACTCACGCGAAATGTAACAATAACTCCACTTTAATGGCTGTTTCCAGCCGAACCTGGGTTCGACAGTCTCCCTTGGTTTTCCTCCTCCACTTGTTCTGGAAAAGAATCTTTTGCGATAAGTGGCAGAGTTTTCTATGGGTCAGATGCCCTTCAATCCAGTCATGGCATCTTTCAATATTTGGGCATGTTGCATGTATGATGATGATGCAGATGCCAAGATAATTCTAACAGCTCCTCAACCAGATAACTGGAAGAGACCACCGGGGTGTCCCCGTATCATGTAGCTGAACACCGTCCAGCATGATCTGACAGCCTACAACCTCACACTGAACGAAGCAGTCGACCTGGCCCAGAACCGTCCTCTGTGAGGGGCTGATGTCTACGTATGGCGCTACGCAGTCCTAGTGGTGCATGCCAGAAAAGAAGAAGATGCCCTTCCCGTCACCCAACCAACAGTGTCAAACCACTGAAGCAAATCTCAAAGCACTGGTGCCAACCAGTGGCCCGGTCTCATCCTTCCTTCATCTATCATTGCACTGCTGAAGCAAAGGGCTACAGACCCCGCATGCCGACTCTGCAATGCCAGTATAACAACACAACAACAACCATTTTACGGCCCTTTGTCCGGGACTACCTGGGTGAGCCGGTACCAGAAGAAACACTCACCCACCCGCCATCCTGATCATCACCCAATCTAAAAAGTAAGTACAATATTAAATCTTGTAAGGTACGTCTGACAATCCTGGCTAAAGCAGTAATACACTGAACTTGGAGGACTACAAACCGGCTTTGCAGGCTGGAGGCCAAGAAGTGCTCTGTCAACACTACTGACACGATTGACCTTGGGTGGTAGCGGAGGTGGTGGCTTGTCACTGTCACAGATCGTTGTTCCGCCAGACACCAGAGTACTCATGTAGTCCACAAGGCCGGCGACCATCGACGCATTGCTTGTCTCAAACGTCAAGTCCGCGTCTGAATTGACGTCCGCGTCTGAATGCTGTATTTTACAGAAACGTTGTGCACTCCTCCGCTCGAGGACTGGGTGAGTGAGTGAGTAGTTTCTTAACGGCACATCAGCACATTATAGGCCATTCAGTGCCATAAATGGTGGATAGCTAGAGACCACTCGATGACTGGAATGTGGGACTTATTCTACAGCACTGAAACAGTTGTGGCCGGATGACCTGCCTAATGCCACTGACGACTTGCGTACGTCATCTTGATGCACAAAGTCAGCCTTTTGGCACAGTTAAAAACATATGAGCACAAAAAGATTCCAGCTAAACGAGATACATTAGAAGTTGAGGTGGAAACAAAGTGCTATTGTGGATTAAACTGAATACGCACACAGTTGATTTCACAGTAAACAAAAATGCAAACAAATTAAAGTCATAGGCTATCTAATACTTCAGTTGTTGCATGCACGATGTGCCATTTGTCTGCTACTTCCTATGACAGGGGTAGGCAAGCACTTTTCACCCAACAGCCATAGCGGACACAAGCCCATCAAATTTGCTATAAATTTCACGTAACTTATGCTTGGTTTTTTCAAGTCATGTCTCAGAAGCTAAAACCGCAACAGTTAGAATGAGTTATGAGTAGCATCAGCCACAAATTACACAAAATACAACCAGGCATAGAGCGAGTACAAGCATGCACTCGCTAACATTTTGCGTTCGTTTTTTTGCTGCCAGAACGCCACCAGTGGAAGCCCGCATTCCAGACTGCCGCAGTAATGTTGAGAACGGCCCCCGTCGGCGACCGCACCCGCTTCCCGTATGCGGCGCGTGGTTTTGGGGGCGCCACCCATCACCCGCCGGTCGCCGGACCGGCCGGCAATGCGCGCAAACCTCACGTCCGCGACTGAATGCTGTGTTTTACAGAAACGTTGTGCACTCCTCCACTCGAGGACTGGAATGCGGGACTTATTCAACAGCACTGAAACAGTTGTGGCCGGATGGCCTGCCTAAAGCCACTGACGATTTGCGTAAGTCAACTTGATAAATGATGCACAAAGTCAGCCTTTTGGCACAGTTAAAATAAAAACGTATGAGCACAAAAAAAGACTCCAGCTAAAAAGGATACATTAGAAATTGAGGTGAAAATAAAGTGCTAATGTGGATGTAACTAAATACGCACATAGTTGATTTCACACTAAACAAAAATGCAAACAAATTAAAGTCATAGGCTACCTAATACTTCAGTGGTTGCATGCACGATGTGCCACTTGTTTGCTACTTCCTACGACAGGGGTAGGCAAACGCTTTTCACCCAACAGCCACAGCGGACACAAGCCCATCAAATCTGCTATAAATTTCACGTAACTTATGCTTGGTTTTTTCAAGTCATATCTCTGAATCTAAAACCGCAACAGTTAGAATGAGTTATGAGTAGCATCAGCCACAACTTACACAAAATACAAAAAAACGACTAACACAATTAACAGTGAGATAAAATAATGATTAACAAGCCAAACTAAAAGGCACTTGGGAGACTGCCATGCCAAACTGAAATCAGTACAGTGTCATTACCAGTAAGATACAGGTTTATCAAAACAACAACCATAATCCTGACCTCCAAAACTTAATCAACACTTCTCTGGCCCACAGTCTACCTATCTCCAGATACCATGGAAATTCACCGACAACTTTCCGAGTTATTCTGCTGACAGTAACCATCCATTTGATGGCCCTCTATCCAGGACAACCCGGAACAGCCTGTACCTGCTAACACACGGGCAAACAAACACACACGGATCAAAACATTACCCCACCACCCTGGGTGACAATCTGCACTTACCGGCAACACTGGATCACCACTGCCGGGAGCTTCATTGTGACCACCTACATAGCCAAATACATGCAAATGAAGGAATAAAAATATCAGTGCCATGAAATCAATCACAATAGCATTTTTAAAACAAGACATATGACTTACTGTTTGCACAAAGACTGATGTTTGTGCAGTTGTGTCAGTTTTCACCATTAGATTTGGCACACCTTGTTACTGATTTTTTGCTCTCAAGGTCATTGGTGTCACAAAGGCGACATCTAAATGGCATGTGAACATACAGTTCTGCAGGCATACAGGTAACGTCACACAAACCCATGACCATGATCACTGACTACTGGAATACAGAAGTTCACAGTTTATGGCCCTTTCTGTGAATAATATTCCACCAAGTTTGATGTTCACATAGCTCTTCTTTCTTCATTGGTTATGTCAAAGTGTGTCAGGTTTACAAGGTCTGATAACCATGACCTTTTACCATAAAATGTGTCACAGGGAGTACTTCTGTCACATCTGAACCTACTATGACCTTCCATTCTTGAATTAGAACAGCACACAGGACAGGCAACCTCATGTAATTATGACAATAATTCATTATGGTGCTGATCTAATATTAAAGATGCAAATCTAAGCCTAATACGAATAATACAACTAATGCAAGCTGCAGTCCAGCTTTTAATTAATACTTCTAAACATCTACGTTAAGGACCTTACGTTGCTGAATGGCAATGTCAAATTACGCCACCATCTACGAAAAACTGTCAGCATTCTGTGATCATCAATCATTTTATTTTGACTCACAACTCTAACGTGATCCGATAAACTTGCATGTTGAGTTTTTAAATTCAACACTTCACAGTTCACAGTCCTCTCCATGAGCAAGTTTGAAGATCGTATGTTTATTCCCATCCGTCCGACTTCCTGCCACAGTGTTTTAAGGTCCAGTGACCACAATCTTTAACCTTTCCACCCTAAAACTGCATCGCCAGTTACTCAGCTCATAATGAATATTTATACCAAATTTGAACTTTTGAAGATCATCTATTTATTCTTGAGTCATAATCCAAGACGAATCAGATGAAAAGATGGGCACATGCAAGTCCACTATACATGAGGCTCTGTAGTCAGCAGACCACATAATAATTTACAATAACAGTAAAGAGTTCAACATGATGTTAACATGTCAAAGTTAAGCAGACATGCAAACTGAAAAATCTGCCACTAACTAGAATTTGGTATTTCAGACTTGGGTCGCTGTTGTATCTGTCTTTGCTCTGTTGATGGTATTTTCCGCGGAACATTTAGTATTGCCTGGAATAATGCAAACAATGGCAACAACACCACTTAAAGCGTACTGAATGACAATTTCACTGCACAAACACCCTACATACATATGACTTTATCTGTACGTGAAGCAAGTCCATTCTTCATTCAAATAAGCTCACTGCTAATAATGCCATAATGCATTCGGCCCAGAAATCAATCATATGCCACCTTACCTACTAGTACTTCCATTTAATGGCAGTTTTTCCAGGTGAACCTGGGTCGGCCAGTTCTCCCGTGGATCCTCCTCATCCACCTGTTCCAGAAGAAGACTCCTGGAGATTAGTGGAATGGGTTTTTTTACAGGTCAGATGTCCTTCCTGCCATCCAGCCATCAGTGTCAAAGCACCGATGAAAACACAAAGCACTAACCCTAACCACTGGCCTGGCCTCATCCTTTCTTCATCCACAACTGGACTCCTGACGGAAAAAGAATTGTTCCATTACGCCAGCTTTCTAACACCAGTACCAGATATGCCACATGAAACAGACCACATATTGCAATTTTCTGTAGGCTTGCTGTGGTATGACAATACCACTGACCAATGGTGCAGAAATCTCGATGACTGCATTCAGGTCAGACGAGGAAATTTTGAATTTCTGCCAGACCTATAAATTATTTCCAGTAACTTTTGTTAAACTTTCTGAACAAATACAACACCCACTTCAGACTGTTGCTAGTTACGTGACAGAGTGTGTCATAAATTAGTATAGCAATGCATTTCCGATGTAGTGACATCTGTAATGATCAGTTTGTTACAACAAATTTACCACCAAGTCTGCCAGTGAAAAACTGGTGAAAATTTGTCATAATTTAATTCAAAGTTGGAGTGGAGTGCTCCCTAGATTGACTTATAATGTACACTTAAGCAGCCAAATATGCAATGCGCGCATTACATGAAGAAAAAATGCTACCTCGTCCTCAACATCTGCATCATCATCGTCATCAGGAAATGTCATGGGACTGTTGTAAGCATCGTGCAATAGGTCTCTTGTTATCTGCGTCGTCAGATCCCCTTGAAGAAACGGATGCTATAAAACAGCAGAATGTAGGTTAGACAAACAGGTCAATTTTGAAATGTGCAGATTTTATTTTATTCAAAATACAACTATGCAAAATTGTGCATGTAATTATTTATACCACAGGCTGCAACTGCTTAAAAAATCACAGTGGAGTTGTTTCTTACAGAATCCCTCTAACATACTTGCTGCTGAGTCTTTTCTTGTGTTATGTCTCTCACACAGATTTAAATAATTTTTATATTTCATTGATTATAAGCTAGTGGAAAAAGCTGCAGTCAACTAGTATGAGCTGTGACTGAAGTAGACAGTGCTGCCAAATTTAACTGTCTTTTATGGCTAAAATACAGCTAAATAACAGGGACGGGGTCCTTGAGAATGGCTTGCGGACAAAATAATTGTGACCTTGGCCTTGAAGAGGTCTGACCTTGGCCTTGACCTTGAAGACCAATGGCCTTGATGACTTTGACTTATTATGTAATCTTTGAAACATGGTCACTAGCCTTGGCTTTGACCTCAGAGACCACTGGCCTTAGCCTGGGCCTTGTACATGCTGTACTTGAGCCAATAAACAATCATTAGGATGCTCAGCATTACACTGTCAGATGATTATTAGTGTTACAGAAAAATAACATTTTTAAAAATTAAATATTCGTGTAATTTATCATTTGATGATCACCGTGATCATGTTACGAGAAGACAAATAAAAACACGTATAGCTCACCTCCAGCAGTACTTTTGCAGTAGGCCGTCGCTTTGGGTTAATGACAAGAACATACTTCAAGAAGCCGTGGAATCCAGTAGTCCTGAAATATTCACACTGCATGTAGATATTTCATGTCATTTCTTTGCCAATAATCATCTATGTTGCTTTTCAGTGTTTCTTATAGCCATTTCACAGCAAAGCAAGCTGTACCACACCACACCACAACCGTTTTACGGCCCTTTCTCCGGGACCATCCGGGTGAGCCGGTGCCAGAAGAGAACTTCTGGACTTTATGGTGCAAGGAAAGATTAACAGAGGCAGACACACTGACCATCCGGCTGGGCGCCACTCCATCCGGACTAACCAGTGTCTACCTCCACCATCCCCCATTTTTTACAGGCCGGATGCCCTTCCTGCCGCACAACCAACAGTGTCAAGGCACTGAAGGCAACTAGCGCATTTGGCTTAGGGAGAAGATGCTAAAGTTCTCCTCAACAGTGTTACCTGCACCGTCTCCGTACCGTATGTACCACATGTGAATGACAATAAATGTTTTTAACCCTTTCAACCCTGGCCTCCCGTGCAAAAAACACTAACCCTGAGCTACCATGCTCAAATACCAAAATTATTGAGTATAACTAGAATGTGGGCCAACGCCAAACGTGACGGTTGCCCTGCCGAATATAAGTGGCACCCTCTGTCGAATGCTGCAAAGTTTGGCTGACGCCCACTACTAGAATGCCGTGCAGTAACGTTGTCAAGACGCAAAACCCGTTGAAATTAGCTGGGGTGCCCCAAACTAATGAACCGATCTCAGCCTCTAGTGGGCTGAAGTTCACCATATTGTCAGGATGTGTGGGGGAGATACTGGTGTTTAACAAGTTTTTCCGACTGTCTATACGTGCCTTAGTTGCGAAGATAACAGACCGATAAAGTTGTGTGATGGTGCCCAGATGGCGAGTTTTTGGTGATATTTTGCGTCCTGATTTTCCGCAAGCTGCGTGCAGCACGTTTCAAACCTGCATCCTAAATTTGCACTAAGACCACACCATGTGTGGAAGTCCACACCATGTGTGGAAGTATGGTTGACATCCAATCTGCGACGGCTGAGATTAGGCGAGGAAAAAAAAGATAAAAGAAGAAAGAAGAAACCACATGATGAAAATATAATGTCCGCATCTGCTACGCAGGGCGGCCATAATAAATAAGTAAACCAAACTGGAATATATCAATTTGTGGTTGAACCGATACATCAGTCTTGCAGGGATTTGGTTTGTAAGTTTGAAACGAAATATCAGTTTTAAGGGTCGAAAGGGTTACTAGGTGATGTAACAGAAGAAATGCATGGTAGAAATAATGTAGAATGATGTCATGTATGTGCATACCAAAAGAGTTCGAAATACTGCTAACCAATCTGAGATACTGCAGTGTCTTTTTTATTATACAGCAGCTCATCAAAAATAAAATCTTGTGGTGAATATGATGCATATAGTTAACACTGCGCCACCAATAAAAACTGTTTGAATGGTAACCCATTTTCAGTCACCAAATTTTGCGAAGATACAAACCTGCTGCTTGAAATTACAGCAATTTTAAATTTTTGCCACTATAGCTTGAAAATGTCTATTCACACCCTGTTTGGGGTGGTTTTGGGGGAATTTAGCCCTGTAAATTGGAAGCTGTATCAACAAAACCCACAAAAGGCACATCTCTGTGTGGACATAGTAATCCACAACTATAAGGTAACAATTTACACACAATGGTTAATGCAGGAAATAAAATGAGCAAATTCACCATTTACTGCGGTCTTTCAGCTGCGGAGGCCTGTAGCCACTCTTAGACATTATAAACAATGCTCTACAATATCATACAAATTAAATCTGTACATAAAACAAATATTGTCTTTTGTCAACAGCAAAAAAAATTTTAAAGTACAAATTCAGTCATCATAGTTTCACTGACAAGCTACAACATCTGTCATCACTCATGAACAGTTTGCACCCATCTTAAGACAGCAGTTTAGATAAGCTATTACATATATAATGAGTGCCTTTCAAAACTTGTGTTAAGCACACAATTGAATGCTTAAAAGAGTACATCCACATCACTTTGAGAATAGTATTTATGTCAATAATGCCTGCAAGTTGTACAATCCATCAGTATGGGTTTTATAGTAGGTCAGTCACTTAGAATTTAACAGTGATTTTTAACACAAATTATACTTTCTACAGTTGGATAAATCTGCCTTGAAAGCTTTCTCATGGCTGGAGTTAAGCAGGCCATCCAGTCTATAGAACACAGCTCCAGAAATATCTCTGAAGACCTCTGTAAGACCACTTGCTAATTCAAGTAAATCTGGAAATGGCTGCAAAGCAGTAAGTAAATAATTTAGTAAGTAAAAACATTTATAAAGTCCTGTAATCCAGAGGTGCTTGGTTAGGCATTAAAGGCTGTTAAAAGCAGATTTAAACGAATGGGCATTGAGATGCTTTAGAATAAATCCAGGGTTTAGAATGAATGAATGGAGGAAGGAAGAAAGACCGAGATCACTGGTACTGCAATACGAATGTACAAGTGAACAGTGGTTTAGGCAGCCTGGTTATAAATTGCACATCAGTGAAACACAGACAGCAGCAACTACAGCAGTAAGCAGCATGTAGCAGTTGAAGTCACAGGTTAACAGTTGTTGGCAAAATGGTACATGTAAGTTTTCAGCAAACAGGTAGTAAGTAACACACAGTCACAAACAGTCATGAACAATACTCACTAAAGAAACAAGTGGTCAAAGTAATTTGACATAAGGCCGCATTGCCGCCGCACATGGACGGTTTAGTCGTATTCTTCAGGTGGCGCCAATGTGCACCCCATATATAGAAAGCCAAAAATGGTTGCCATGGCAACATCCCTTAGAACCTCGAAATTGGCTATGTCTTCATCAGATAGCTTGACCCCGAAAACCCACCCCTAGAATCAAACAACGTGTCGCTAGTTATCATACAACCGAAGTTATAGCCCATCTAAAGGCAAAAAGGGGTTGCCATGGCAA
>Ga0209259_1000359_pt1 | contig 13234 bp, 14 predicted proteins | sample WorMetGr2BELIZE1_FD_187417 | JGI IMG/M metagenome (GOLD analysis project Ga0209259, IMG submission 187417) | Marine gutless worms symbiont microbial communities from Max Planck institute for Marine Microbiology, Germany - Inanidrilus... ...
TCAGGCTTGGCTCGCCTGGGTCCTGGACCGCATCGCCGACCACAAGATCAACCGCATCGACGAACTCCTGCCATGGGCCTACGCTGAACAAGCATCATAAGAAAGGGCGCGTTCGCCGGACGGTTACGATATGCCATCGACTACCCACAGAAAATAAGTACACGGACTCGCAGGCCGAGCATGCTGCCAAATCCAGTAATTCACATTGAAGGCAGATTGTTTTTTATAGCTTCAGAAAAGTTACTGTGCTCGTGGTACCAGCAAAGAAGTAGCGGCCATAGGGGATATCATGCGCGCCTCTAGGTCAAAGTGGTGCCCATTGCGAATGGGTCGCCACAGGCCAGAATAATTCCTCGCAAGGCTGATGCGATATGTAACGCGATTGAACAAACTGATTTGTCCCACAATGTGGTTGTTGTCTGAAGTCCAGTTGATCGTGACAATATGACCGTCCGTCTGCCTGAGCGTTCGACTATCATCGGCCAATATGGGCGTGTCGTCGGCATCCACCAACAAATATTCTGGGGCTACACCGTACCGGACGTAGGCTCGGATTGGGTCAAAGTCGGGCTTCAGCACGAATTCCCTGTCTGTCATATACGCAAGGTAGTTAAACACCATTTTCGCTATACAACGCTTAGCAAGGGGATCGATCATCGTATTGACGTAGATTTCTATTTCGTCACCTAGTTGCGGCAATTCGAAGTTTCCCTGCAGCTGAAAAGAAATTCCTCTTTCGGACAACAATGAGACTAGCCGATCCTGCATTTCATCAGATGGCGCGAGGATTCTGATTTGGCCTTGCCGATCATAATCTGTAGGGATCACAACGGCCGGATCAGCGAGTTCAGATTCCGTTAAGTAAGTCCAGCCAGCCTCTGCTACTTTCGGCAGACCAACTTGTGCAACAGGTTGCACCGTTCTAATGCCGTTAGAGACATCAAGCCGTAATCGAAGGCCGGACCATTCGCCATCGACCGCTGCGGTAAATGTCAATCTGTCATGCGGCCAATTCTCGACCGAGGTGGTCTGTCCATGTTGAAGTCGGTCATAGGCTTCGAGACTATCGCGCGCGAAGACCACTTCGAGATTGTCGCCGAAAAACTGGTTACAGGTCCGGCACAGCATATCGGTAAGCGTGAGATTGTTTTCGAAGGTGCCAAACGAACGTGAAATCACGTGCTCGGTGTTGAATCCGTCGGACGAAATCTCTTCACGGCAGTAGATGCATGTTAGATCTGGCATGGATTCACTTTGCTGGCTCGACGGTACTCGTCAACTACCAGGATTACTTTATCCACGAATATTTTGGTGCGGGCGGGGGGACTTGAACCCCCACGGGCTTACGCCCAACGGATTTTCATACCATCTACGACTTTCGCCGCAGCACACCAGAAGTTCGGGTGTGCCTTTGTGGCCTGGACTATCCCTTCACCGTAGCGTGCGCCTTAGGTGCTGCCCGTCTAGTCTCTACACCTTCCCGATCGAGTCCTCGATCCGGGCTTGGCTCGGGATTGCCATTTTACAGGTTTCCCCGAATTTGAGCAGTTCTGCATCCCGTGTTTCCACGGAAGCACTCAAGCTTGCTTTAAGTCCGTTGCGTCTACCAATTCCGCCACGCCCGCATGAATGTCTTGTATAACGACGGTCCTCACCAAGGACCAGACTTATTCACTTTTCTCCTCTTTGTTGTTGGATTTCCGTGGTCGAGAACGACGGACATTGATCGCAGCAGTATCAAGCGTTGTCCGAAGATGGACCGCATAGTGCCTCTCGATCATCTCAACACTTGTCCGGCAGTTCTTTGCGATCTGATAAATGTCCGCACCATCCATCAGCCTGAGACAGATATATGTGTGACGCAGGGAATAGGCGGTGCGCCGATTTCCCTCGCGATCAAACTTCAAATTTTCTTCCTTCAGGATCGTGTTGAAAAGCTGACGATGATGCTTAGGAAAGATCAGTTCAGTTTCGTCTTCAGGCTTATTGCGTTTCAGTAGTCTTTTATATGGAGTCACTGCCCCGGGCATGCTCATGCAATACCCGACGCCACGTTTGCCGCGCACCACGATCTCCAGAATTTCATCACCGCTGTGATCGTCCTCGACAATCGTTACATCTCGATATTCGAGACGCATCGCCTCGTCAGGACGCAAGCCGGTGTTCGCCATGAACAGCACGAAATCATGAAGCTGTTGGCTCTCCCATTTGTAGCAACGCCGTTTAGGAGACTGCGCTCGACGGCGGGTGGCCTCGTAGAGTTGTTTGTATTCCTCCGGCGAGAACCATGCGCGATGAGCAACCTTCCCGGAGCTTCCATAAGGCTCGGAAAGGTCCGGCATGTATTTGAGCCAGCCATGTCGCACAGCAGTTTTAAGGACCTGCCGCAAACAAACGATTTCCTGATGCATGGTGCTACGAGCGGGTGGTTTGCCGCGCTCTATGGTCGTCGCCTCATGCCGATGTATTCGATACTCCTGCACCTGACCGGGTGTGATTTCGGACAGGCCCATAGACCCGAAGAACGGAATCAGATGGATTTTTAGACGGCGCTTGTGACCTTCGACATATCGAGGATTGCGCTGGCCTTGCGTGATGATTTCGTATTCGCGCTCAAATTGCGCAGCGGCTTCTTTAAAGGTTTTCTCAGACTTGATCTCACCGGTGCGCAGCTTGCCGCGCAATTCCAAGTACCAATCCTCAGCGACCTGCTTGGCCTGGGCGAGGCTCTCTTCCTTTGTGCTGACGCGACGGTTCTTGCCGGCTTCGTAAGCTGAACACTGCCAGAAGCGACTGCCATCACGCTTATAAACGTGAAGCTTGCCGCCCATCAGATCGTGGGTAACGGCCGTTTTGGTCATGGTTGAACGGCCTCCTAAAAGGGCCTTTTTGTGTAAGGACTGTGAAAGCCAAACAATCAGGGGGAATTATATCAACTTACTGATTTATAGCAATTATTTTTCCATATTTTCAAAAATTGTCCGATTTTAAGTCCCTTGTGTTTACCAATTTCACCACGCCCGCTCTCAGCCGCCCGGGGCAGGTTGGGATCGCCCCAGTGACGCGGGAAAACTAGCCCGCTGCCCGGCCCTCGGCAAGCGCGGCGGGGCGCCAACCAGTCTGTGCCGAAGGGAATTCTTAAACCTTGTGGCGCAAAATGGTTGGGTTGATTTCGCCCAGAGGACTCATCCATGGACCGCAACCTTCTCTGCTTGATCGCTGCTCTCACCCTCACATGTTTGATCGCCCCGAAGCCGGCGCTTGCCGCCGACGGTGACGCGGGCGGCGGCATCGTCTATGAGGTGTGGGCCGGCGTCCTCGATCACGACACCGACGGTCTGTGGAGCGGCTTCAACCGGGAATCAGGCGTCGACGCCAATCTGGAATTCATCTTCACGCCGCACCTGGAGGCGCTCGGCGGCACGGTGCGGCCGGCCTTGGGCGGGTCGTTCAACTCGGCCGGAGACACCTCGAAGGGTTATTTGGCAGCGCGCTGGGAGATCGAGCCCACGGACAATCTGTTTTTCTCGCTTGGCATCGGAGGTGCCGTCCATTCCGGCGAGCTGGACCTTGTCGACAATGACCAAAAGGCGCTGGGTTCGCGGGCGCTCTTCTATTTCCCCATCGAGCTCGGCTACCGCTTCGACAACCAATACAGCATCTCCGCCTTCTTCGACCATGTGTCGAACGCCTGGCTCGCCGACCCCAACGAGGGTATGGACACGCTCGGTGTGCGCCTGGGCTACCGTTTCTAGGGCGCCGCGCTTTCTCGTGGAACTTGCCGGACCGACGCCATAGATTGGCGGACATGGACGATCCTGGCGAATTCCACGCACCCGATTTCGACGCCGCTTTCAAGGAAAAACTGGGAGCCCTGTTCCGCTGGCGCCGCGACGTTAGGCGCTTCCGCAGCGATCCCATCGACGGCGACGTCATCGACCGGCTCTTGGGCCTGGCGGCGCTGGCTCCTTCGGTGGGCAACAGCCAGCCGTGGCGTTTCGTCAAGGTCAACGATCCGGACCGCCGCGCCGCCGTCAGGGCGAGCTTCGAGGCCTGTAACAAGGACGCACTCGCCGATTACCACGGCGAACGGGCCAAGCTCTATGCCCAGCTCAAGCTGGAGGGGTTGGACAAGGCGCCGGTGCAGCTCGCCGTCTTCGTCGACGCCGAAACCGACGTCGGCCGCGGCCTCGGCCAGAAGACCATGCCGGAGACGCTGAACTATTCCGTCGTCGCCGCCATCAACCACCTGTGGCTGGCGGCCCGGGCGGAGGGCATCGGCGTCGGCTGGGTGTCGATCCTGGAGCCGGACCGGATCAACCAGGCCCTCGACGTGCCGGCCGGTTGGGAGCTGGTCGCCTACCTCTGCGTCGGCTACCCGGAAGAGGATCACGAGGTGCCGGAACTGGTCCGCGCCGGTTGGCAGGACAGGCTCGATATCTCCCAGTTCGTCATCGAGCGATAATTCAATATCAAAAGATCAAGGGTCGGAATCCCGCTCCTGGCCCAGGCTCATGATGCCGATGCCCATGGCCACCGATCCGAAGGTCACGGCCAGGCCGAACCCCATCAGAAAGACGCCGAGCACCGGTGTCTCCGAACCTGCGACCAAGGAACCGATGCCGCCCACATCGAAAAGCAGGATGGCAACGAGGAGAAGAGAGGCGCCGGTCAGGCCGCCAGCCAGGTGTTTGAGCAGAAAGCGGATGGTGTCCCGTTCGTGTCGATGCAGCTTTTCGCCGGCCAGCCAACGCCGGGTCGACCGCCACCAGCGAGGACCGCTCATTTCAGGGGATCGACCCCAGCGTGGTCGGCCAGCGGTTCGGCGCCGAGGTCGCGGACCAGGCCGCGCACCCGTTCGGCGACGGAGGCGACGCGCTCCGGGTCCAGGCCGCGGACGACCAGGCTGACGCCCAACCTGCCATCACGGACGAAGGGGTAGCTGCCGATTTCCAGGTCCGGATTGTCGGCCTGGATACCGCCCAGGGGCCCGCCGACCTGGCCTTCCTGGACATGGGCGACGATGGTTTCCGAGGCCATGGGCCGGCCGCCGGCGAGCCTGTGGCGGAACCCTTCGAACATGGCCTGCATGATCCGCGGTACGCCGGGCAGCACATAGACATTGTCGACGCGGAAACCCGGTGCCTTGCTGACCGGGTTGTCCAGGAGCTCGCAACCCTCGGGAACATCGGCCATGGTCAGGCGCGCCTCGGTGATGTCTTCCGGCTTGTAATGGCTCTCCAGCAGGGCGACGGCGCGCGGATCGCGGACCAGATCGAGCCCGAAGGCTTTTGCTACCGAGGCCGACGTGATGTCGTCGTGGGTCGGTCCGATGCCGCCCGTGGTGAAGACGTAGTCGTACTTCGCCCGGAGTCGATTGACGGCGGCGATGATCTCGTCCTCGACGTCGGGGATGATGCGGGCTTCGAGAAGGCGGATACCGAGATCGTTGAGCTCGCTCCCCAGGTACTGCAGGTTGGCATCGCGGGTGCGCCCCGACAACACCTCGTTGCCGATGATCAACAGCGCCGCGCTGACGGTGCCGGATGCGGGTTCGTCCATCGTCGTCCTCTCAGGGGGAATCCTGAGCCAGTCTATCAAAAGCCGCGGTTCAGGAAAGGGCGGCGACGGCGGCGGCGATGTCGCCGGGTACCCGGCACAGGTGATCGGCGCCGCTCGATCTCAGTTCCCGCTCATCTCCGAAACCGTAGAGGACGCCGATGGCGGCAATACCGTTGGCCCGCGTGCCGACCATGTCGTGGCGGCGATCGCCGATCATGACGCTCTCGCCGGGCCGCAGGTCCTCCGTCTCCAGGAGATGGGCGAGAAGTTCCGGCTTTTCACCGAGCCGGCCGTCCATCTCGGCGCCGTAGACGCCGCGGAAATGGCTGTCGAGCCCGAAATGGCGCAGGATCTCGACGGCGTAGAGCCGCACCTTCGAGGTGGCGAGGAACAGCCCCCGTGCCCGGCCTCGGTCATCCGGGCCAGCAGTTCGGGGATGCCGTCGTAGACGCGATTTTCGTAGAGGCCTTTGGCGGCGAAACGCTCGCGGTAAATTGTCACGCCTTCCTCGACGAGCGCTGGGTCGTCGCTGTCGAGAAGCTTGCAGAAGGACTCACGGATCGGCGGGCCGATGCACCAGGTGAGATCGCCCTCGCACCTTTCCGCATATCCGAGCCGTTCAAGCGCATGGCGGATACAAGCGACGATCCCTTCCTCCGGGTCGGTGAGCGTGCCGTCGAGATCGAAAATCAGGTTCATGGATATCCTGGGCGGCAAACCGGAACAGTGCGCATCGATAGCACCGGGTGGCGGTCCGATCAAAACCGATGTTCACGGGTGATCTTCACGGGACACAAAAAGAAAACGGCCCCGGGGAGCGCGGGGCCGTCGTCCGAATGCCGGTCTCGCCGTGCCAAACGTAAGTGCTCAGTCGGCGCTGACGATCCGCCACGAACCGTCCGGCTGGCGGCAGCTGGTACCCCAGGCGTCCCGGCGCTCGCCGCCGATGTAGACTTCCGTATGGTATTCGCGGCAATAGGCGCCGGAGGTCCTGTCATAGCCGTCGCGGGTCGGGGTGACGTTCCCGTAATTGCCGGAATCCGGATTGCTCCAGGCGATGGTTTCGCCCAAGGGCGCCGCCTCGGCCCGGGACTGGGCGCGGCCCAGGTGCAGGCGGTCGGCACGGTCCAGCGACTGGCCGATGTTCTGGCCGAGCAACCCGCCGGCCAGCGCGCCGACGGCGACGGCCGCCAATTGGCCCTTACCGCTGCCGACCTTGGATCCGGCCCAACCGCCGAGCCCGGCGCCGAGCAGGCTGCCGGCCAGTTCCTTGTTACCGGCGTTCTGGGTGATACAGCCGGTCGCCAGCACACCGACCAGGAGAACCGCCACCGCTGCTTTCAATTTCCCGCCGATACCGGTCCATTTCGTTGTCATTGCTTGCTCCTCCATGCGAATCACCACGGCCAAATTCGTTCATGCATAATGATTTTATATTCATAACTGCATTTATTTTTAATGTCAATTTTTAAATATAAATTTGCATATACTTTCCTCTATTCTAATATTTTATACTGTTTTTCAGAGGGTTAATGGATGATCGGAACGCGTCGTACTCAGCAATTTCGTCTACGATCATAGATTTGTGATTATATATTAATTGCACTTACGCATGTTTTTGTTACGATTCTGAAAAGAACCGAAAGACGGCCGGGAAGACCTAATGAGAGACAAACGGACCGTGGCCCTCACCTACAACAACGCTCAGCATCAGGTCTACATGGCCTTCACCGACAAGGTCGGCGTCAACTGGCTCGATGTCTTCGAGGGCAATACGGAGTTTTATTCGGCCGCCTATTGGGATCTTCTGACCCGGATCTGGCGGACCGGCGGGCCTGTCCGCAAGACCGATGCGCTTGGCTTCATGACCGGAATCAAGAGCCCGCACACGGCCGGCAAGTACGTGGAGGTGGCCCTCGAGCACGGGCTCCTGGTCGAAGACGACAATCCCATGGACGCACGCTCCAAACTGCTCAGGCTGTCCGACGACATGAAGGACCGCCTCGACGCCTTCTTCGACCACGCCATCTCGGAACTGCGCAAGGCGTCCCGCGAGGTCGACATCAAGGGGCCGTCGCCGGAGGAGCCGTAACACCCCCTTTCGCAGGGTTCCCTATGCCGGGACTTGGCGGACGGCCGCTTTTTACTACACAACGGGCGTCGATGGTCGGCCACCGATAAGGCGGCAGTATCCCAGGAGCGGCCGATAAGGGATGTTGCGGTGAACGTCTTTTTTTGATCAGAAAGCGGGCGTCAGAGGATCAGCACCCGATTGACTGGATATTGCATTGGCTGCTTGAAATCCCAATTCACATTCCGGATCCGTCCAAGAGTGGCCTCGCGGCTCAGCTTCGCTCGACAGATCGCACCGACCACCAAACGCCCATGAGCGCGATGCAAATACCGGCGAGGCTCCATGCTGACGGTGCGGAGCCCGAGAATACAAACACGTAGAGGACGCCAAACACGGCCTCAAAGACGATAAGTTGGCCGAGTATCGACGTCTCTAGCAGTTTCGACGCTCTATTGAACAGTACCGTTCCGAACCATGTCGAGCCTCCGCCCAAGATGACACTCCAAACCGCAACATCGAACAGCTCTGCCAGGTCCAGCGACAATGGGTTGCGGGCGAGGCCAAAAGCCCAGCCGAGCGGAAGCCCCAGCAGAGCGATGCCGAGCGATGCAATACCGACAACCGAGCTCCAATCCGTTTCGGAGATGGTGTTCGTCGACCTCAGAAAACGCGCATTGCTCACGGCATACCAAGTCCACATCACAAGGCTCGCCGTCACGCAGACGATCGCTACAGGTGACAGAGCCCCAAGGTCTCGAAAAAAATCTGTCTTCGCGGCATTGAAAAGAAAGAGCCCTGCTCCGAACACGGACAATGGGCCTATCACGGTACCAAGTGGGTTGCGCGGCTTCCCGGTTCGTCCGGCCAAAGCGACCGTCACGGGCAGCATGCCGATAATTAAAACCGCCATCGTCGCGTCGCCGAGTTGGATGCCGGCGACGAGCAACACGTAGTAAACAACATTTCCGGCAAGCGCATAGGCTACGGCGCGGCGGATCAGCGGCCCAGGAAGCGCGGCGAAACGGCCAAACCCAAAGAGGCCGACTGAGATCAAACCGTATACGATGAACCGCCCCATTGCGATCTCGATCGAAGATGCGGACGGAATCGCGAGCGGCGCAGCGAAGGCCAACGCCCACAGCGCCGTTGTCACGATCATCAGCTCGCCGCCCCAGATGAACGGGTGCCGTGCAGAGCTTCGACGGATGTTGTTTAAGAGGCGGGATGGAATTCCGATCCACGACTGTCCCATCATCGCGACAGCTGTAAACAATTCGGACTCCCGATCCCAAGATAACAGCTGCGGTCAGACTACCCGGCCGCCAAAACAGTAACAATGAGCTCAATTCCGTCCCAATAAGGCTTCCGGTCGCCGGTCCGCGAACCGGCGCTCGAGCATCGGCCGGTTATGAGTCCATTCACACCCGGGCCGACTATGACGGCTTCGAGACCTACCGGTCGGAGAAGAAATAGACGAGCCGGCGCCCGCATCGCGTCGCCGGACGGCCCCCGATCAGGAGCCTTTGATCGCCCTCCGCAGCACGGCCTCGGCCGCGCGGCGTTTGTGTTTGATTGCCAGTTCGAGGGGCGTGGCACCGGCGTCCGTTCGGGCATATGGATCGGCCCCCGCGTCGAGCAACAGCGGAATCACGGTCGCGAAACCGGCTTTGGCGGCGGCATGCAGCGCCGTAACGCTACGCGGCCCACTGGCGGAGACGTCGGCCCCATGCCTGAGCAGAATCCGGACCCGGTCCGGGTGTTCGCCCTTGTCGCCGCGGCAGACATAGACGATCGGCGGCCAGCCGGCCGTGGGCTTGTCGGGGTCGAGTCCGCGCCCGAAGAACGTTGCCGCCAGGCCGTCGTCGCCGGCGTACACAACAGAGAAGACATCCGCGGCCATCGGTTCGGAGCCGGCGTCCAGCAGCAGGTCGACGAGGTCGGTCCGGGCCGGCCGGCAGGCGATGTCGAAGGCGAGGGCGGCATGATCCGCCACCGCTACGCCGTGTCGGAGGAGCGTACACACAACCGATGCGTGCCCGCCGGCGAGGGCGTGATGCAGTGGCGTCACCCGCCACACGGTTTCCTCCGGCTGGTCGGCATTGACGATCACCGGGTCGTCGCCGACGGCGGCCATGACCCGGTCGTCGTCACCGAGGAAGGCGGCGGTGTAGACGTCGACGACTGTACCGGAGTCGAGAAGGAACTCTGCGATCTCGGTTCGCTTTCGAAGAACGGCGACCGTATAGGGTTTGACTAGGACGAACGTCTCGCTGCGATAGCGTCCGGGGATGTCGACGTCTGCACCTTCCGAAACCAGCCACCGCACCATGTCGACCCGGCCCGCGTGGGCCGCCTCCCACAGCAGGGTCCGGTTGTGCCCGTCGCTTGGCTTGTTCAGCAGGTCGGGGTTGCGGCGGAGGACTGCACCCAAACCCTCACGGTCTCCCCGTCGGGCCAGTTGAAGCACGCGGGTCGCCTGGGGGACGGCGGATGCCATCCGTCACCGCCGGGCCGTCGGCGTCGGCATCGCCTGGTGTCTCGTCGCCCCATCGTCCCGCCGCATTTGCTCGGAAAGGGCTGCAGGAAAGTTGGAGGCAACGAGTAGTTCTTGCATGACTGGATAATCCACATCTAAAGACAACAGTCTATGATGCACGCGGTAGTTTAAACACGCGGGCTTACTCTTTTCGGGATTTTATCGACATATCGGCTTCGTGTGAATTGACCCATAATGCGAGAATCGTACGGGCCGAAAGCAGACATCCTCCGCCGCTGCAGGGGTGGTCCGCCTTTGGCTAGAGAGATCGGTGCCGCCACGATGACGGAATGTCGTAAATCCGATCGAAAAGCAGACGTCACCCCACGTGAGGCGAAATGACTGCCGTGGCGGGATCGCGGCGGGACCACTCGTAAAACGTGGATGCCCGCTGGTCAGTTAAAGCGGCCCCCGCCGAACCACGTCAATCCCCCTGCGCCACCCCGTCCTTCAGGGCCTTGGCGCGGCGCCGGCGGTAGGCCGGCAGGAAGATCAGTAGCAGGCCGATGATCAGGAGCGCCAGGGTCATCGGGCGCTGGTACATGAAGTCCAAGCCGTCGGTGAGATTGACGGCGCGGGCGAAGTTATTCTCCATCATGCCGCCCAGGATGAAGCCGATGAGCAGCGGCGCCAGCGGGTAGTCGGCGAAGCGCAGAACCGTCGCGAAGACGCCGAGGCCGACGAGAATAAGCAGCTCGGTGGCGTTGTTCTGGCCGATGTAGGCGCCGACCATGGTGAAGAACAGGATGAACGGGATCAGGTAGTTGCGGGGCACCGTCAGCAGCTTGGCGATATAGGGGATCAGCGGCAAGTTGAGGATGAGGAGCACCACGTTACCGATGTACATGGAGATGATGACGGCCCAGAAGACGGACGGATTGTCGACCATCAAACGGGGACCCGGGTTGACGTTGAGCGCGATCAAGGCACCCAAGAGGATCGCCGTGGTCCCCGATCCCGGGATACCGAGGGTCAGCAGCGGCACGAAGGAGCCGGTGCAGGCCGCGTTGTTGGCGGTCTCTGGAGCGGCGAGTCCCTTGATTGAACCCTTGCCGAACTCGTCCTGTTCCTCGCCCTTGGCGATGTTGCGCTCGACGGCGTAGCCGAGGAACGATGCGATGGTGGCACCGGCACCGGGCATGACACCGATCAGGAAACCCTGGATCGACTGGCGGCCGATGACGGGCGCGATCTTCTTGGCCTCCTCCTTGGTCACCCGCAGTTCCTTGATGGCACTGCCCTCGCCGGTTTGACCACGCTTGGGGTCGAGCACCAGATAGAGGGCCTCGGGCAAGGCGAACAGTGCCATGGCCAGGGTCACGAAACTGAAGCCCGACTGCAGGTCCTGCAGGCCCAAGGTGAAGCGCGGTGCATTGAACAGCGCCGACTCGCCCACCGTCGCCAGGATCAAACCGATGACGGTCATCATCAGCGCCTTGGCCACTTTGCCGGTGCCGGCGAAGGCGGCGATGGCGGACAGGCCGACGACCATGAGGGCGAAGTACTCGGCCGAGTGGAACAGAAGAGCGACGGTCGCCAGGCCCGGCGCGAAGCCCATCAGCAGGATGGCGCCGATGGTGCCGCCGGCAAAGGAGCCGATGGCGGCGATGGTCAGCGCCTTGCCGGCCTTGCCCTGGCGCGCCATGGGGTAGCCGTCGAAGGATGTGGCCACCGTGCCGGCGACCCCTGGGGCGTTGATCAGGATCGACGAGGTCGAGCCGCCGAAGATGGCACCGTAGTAGACACCGGCCAGGAGAATGAGCGCGGCGGATGGGTCGCCGATGGTGATGGCGACCGGGATCATGATGGCGATGATCGACATGGGACCGAGACCCGGCAGCATGCCGATCAGGGTGCCGATGATGCAGCCGGCGACGACCAGGAACAGGTTCTGGATGGAAAGAGCGGTTTGGATACCGAGCAGGATTCCCTCGAGCATGATCGCCTCCCCCTATTGACCCAGGAACCAGGGTAGCGGCCTGAGGAAAATGCCGAGCGCCTCTTGTACAAGCAGCCAGATGACGACGGCGCTGAACAGCGCGATCGAGATCATGAACACCGGCCGGCGCTCACCCAGGATCCAGCCGGCGCCGAACAGAAACAGCGTCGTCGAGGCGATGAAACCGATCGGCCGAAGCGCCAGCGCGAATAGAATCATGGCAGCGATCAGGCCGAGGGCCTGGCCGATCTTGTATTCCTTGAAATGCGAAAGATCGATGGAGCCGAGGACGTCACCTTCGCCATCTTCCTTCGGTTTCGGCGACAGAATGATGATCAGCGCCAGTAGCATGCCCAGGGCCGCCAACACCATGGGCATGGTGTTTGGCAGGAACGACATGTTGCGCTCAAACGGCAGCAGCGGATAGGTGTATGAGGCGTAGCCGTAGATCAGCGAGAACAGCAGAAAAAAAACGGCGATCCATTTATCCAACGCCATGGTCCCGACCTCCCAAAGAAACCGACGCAGAAGACATTTATTATAGAGGAACCCGGGCCGCCCGTAGGCGGCCCGAGACCTAAGTTATTCGATCAAAGGAAACCGAGCTTGGTCATCAGGTCCTTGATCACCTTTTCCTGGCCTTCCAGGAATGACGTGAACTTGTCGCCCGGGTTGTGGATGTTGACCCAGCCGTTGCGTGCGCGCACCGCTTCCCACTCGGGAGTCGTGTACATCTTGGCGATGGCGTCGCGGTACATCTTGGCTTTGGCATCGGGCAGACCCGGTGCGGCGAAGAACCCGCGCCAGTTGACGAACTCGGCATCGTAGCCCTGCTCCTTGAGGGTCGGCGCGTCCTTGAAGGCGTCGACGCGCTCGGCCGAGGTGACGCCGATGATGTTGGCCTCGCCGGCCTTGGCCATGGCCACGGCTTCGGAGAACCCGGTGGAGATCGCCTGCACCTCGCCGGACAGCAGGGCCGCCATGGCCTTGGCGCCGGCGTCATACGGGATGAGAGCTTTGCATAAATCCGTTTGGTGTGATTCCTTCGATTGAGGATAGAGGTTGATCGGGGGTTGTGATGTCGCATCGTCTGACGGGTCAGTTGGGTTTTTCGGAGGCGGCC
>Ga0209259_1000360_pt1 | contig 13192 bp, 10 predicted proteins | sample WorMetGr2BELIZE1_FD_187417 | JGI IMG/M metagenome (GOLD analysis project Ga0209259, IMG submission 187417) | Marine gutless worms symbiont microbial communities from Max Planck institute for Marine Microbiology, Germany - Inanidrilus... ...
CCGTCTTCGATCCGATTTGGATCAAACTAGGACACATGTTACATGTCCGGGTCTAGTTGTGTCCTCTAGAATATAGGGGCTGTGCGACCCATGGGGGCTGGATGACCCCCAAAAAACTTGTATTTTTAGTGGTTTGAGGGCGGCCGTGAACCACCATAGCATAGCCGCTAGTTACACTGAAAAATGTAAAAAAAAATCAAGCGAGTAGTTGTGATGATATGTTCCAAAACTTGATGGCTGTATTGTGTGGAATGCCCACAATACAGTATTCGCTCGAAGCGCCTGGCTGTCTCTGCGACTGTCGACCTTTTGTATACTGTTTTCTTGAAATTAAATGATTTGCACATCTGTACCTGCAACATGAAAAAGTGCCGGTACGCTGTACCTGCGCATACTGGCAGAAAAAAAGCACTGGAATAGTTGCTAACACGGTTGCTAACGTAATCACTGCATTGCTAACGTGCCAATTATCCACAATGCACGTGCAGTTCATGACCCAGTTTTCAATTATTTTATTGAATGGCCTATTTTTCCCATCTTCTAATGATGTCATCAGGCCACGCCCACTTAGACCATCAGCGTAATATGACATGCCGTGAAGTCGCGTCTGATGACGCAATAAATTTGCGGGAGGTTTCTTGTATGGGAGAGTACAGGCCAGGGGACTGACTTTGAATTGATTCTGACACTAAAAATGGAAACAAGACATCCCGTAGAGTTAGCATTTGGTAATGAATTTTCGTTGATCTGTAATCATTGCTGAGTTATGGTGGTCTGAAGTCACAAGACGTTGAAAAAAGTTTCAATTTTTTGCATTTTTTTAAAAAGACCCCGTGCAGAGAAATTTTCAAAATTCTGTTCCAAAAAGATTCATTGCGACACTGATCGACACGTTAATGTTCAAATTTTGTGAAATTTGGCTGAGGGCAAATTGGTAAAATTGTGTGTTGCATACCTGACAGAAAATTTTGCCTGGTTTTCCAGCTCTTGCTGCTGCGCGAATCATGCCCAAGACAATGTACTCAGAGTGCTCCAGATTTCATCCAAATTGATTCACTTTCGGCAGAGTTATACTGAAACGCATGAGCACTGTCAAAATGGTTCGTAAAGTGTTTCCAGTATTCGGCTGAAGCTTAGCTTCAAGCGGAATAATAAATGTAGTACTTCTTCTTGAACACAGTGTATGGGAAGTCAGTTCACAGTGTGGATATCAGGGTTTATTGTTTTGGCATTCTGTTCTTGTAGTGGCTAACCTGTATTCGCATGTAAAGTGCCTGTTAAAGGGAGCTGGTGTGGTTGCATTTTGAAGTATATTTGATGATTCCAAACAGCACTAAAAATTGTTAATATTTTATGATTTAATTGCAGTGAATGAATGGCAGGTAGCTCAGACTTGAGTCTAAGAGTTGCTTGTTATGGCCGCAGGTGTGGAACAGCGGTTTTATCGCTCTGATCCTGATTGCATTGCTGCTGGAAAGCCACTAGTTGAGTTTGAACTCTACCAGAGCACTGTTCTGCCGCTTGAGGATAAAGGCATTAGGTATCATGCTGTTCTTTTATTATACAGCATATTTATATTGTTTAATTTTTCTGTGCCAGTAAGCAACATGTATTTGTTCTTAAACTGATCAGTGTGGGGTGATGGTGGAGGTGGGCACTGGTTAGTCTGGATGGCGTGGCGCCCAGCCGGATGAATGGTGTGTCTGCCTCTGTTAATCTTCCCTTGCACCATAAAGACCAGAAGTTCTCTTCTGGCACCGGCTCCCCGGGTGCCCCCGGAAAAAGGGCCGCAAAACAGTTGTGGTGGTGTGGTGGTGAATGTCTGTGTGTCAGTTCTTGAGCTGGCCACTGCTCTAGTTTGTACAGTCTATGGTGTATGTATTAGTCCTGTATGTATTTGAAAGCATCAGCAATCATAGTATTATTCATTCTATTGAGGAAACCCATTTTTTGTTTGTTATTATGGCCACCCTGTGGTATAGGGCAGGCCATTATATTTTTGCCCTTTGGTTTCTTTCTTCTTCTTCTTCTTCTTCTTCTTCTTCTTCTTCCTCGCCTAATCTCAGTGGTCGCAGAGTGGATGTCTACCATACTTGTACACATGGTGTGGCCTTAGTGCGAATTTACAATGCCGGTCTGAAATATGCTGCACGCGGCTCGCTGGAAATACAGGATGCAAAAGTCACTCAAAAAATCGCTATCTCGGCACCATGTCACAACTTTGTCCGGCTGTATTTTCACAACTAAGGCATGTATCGGCAATTGGAAAAAAACTTGTTAAGCAGCAATATCTGCTCCACATCTCCTCGTAATATGGTGAACTTCGGCCCACTAACGGCTGAGATCATTCCGGAGTTTGGGCACCCTTGCAAATTTCGACGGGTTTCGCGTCTTGGCAGCGTTACTGCACAGCACTCTAGTAGTGGGCGTCAGTCAAACTTTGCGGCATTGAACAGAGGGCGCCACCTATATTCGACAGGACGGCCATGACGTTGGGCATTGGCCCACATTCTAGTTCCAGTTTTTGGGCGACCGTTTGTAAAACGGTTCGCCCTATGCTATCAGACCATTGTCTGTCTGTCCTATCTGTCTGTCTGCGACGTTCGTGTACTGTGGCCAAACAGTTAGACGGATCAAGATGAAACTTGGCATGCAGGTAGGCTTTGGTCCTGGCCACATTGTGTTAGATGGGGACCCAGCTCCCCCTCTCCCAATTTTCGGCCCATATCTGTTGTGGCGAAATGGCTGCATGGATCAAAATGTCGTAATTCCATGTATTGAATATTTGTTATTTCTTTTTTCTAGTTTGCTTGTAGCATTTGTGTTCTTGATACATGTGCTGAGCAGTGGTAGTTGTTTGTGTTTTGCTGATCAGTGTCACTTTTTATGGCCGCTCTATGTAATAGGGAGGCCATTATATTTTTGCCCTGTGATTTCTTTCTATCTTTTATCTTCTATCTTCTTCTATCTTTCTTTTTTTTTCCTCGCCTAGTCTCACGGCTGCAGGTTGGATGTCTACCATACTTCTACACATGGCATGGCCCTAGTGCAAATTTAGAATGCAGGTCTGAAATGTGATGCACGCGGCTCGCTGCAAATGCAGGACCCAAAAAAGTCGCCAAAAATCGCCATCTGGGCACCATCCCACAACTTTCTGGGGCTATATCTTCACAACTAAGGCATGTATTGACAATCGGAAAAAAAACTTGTTAAGCAGCAATATCTCCCCTACATGTCCCCACAATATGGTGAACTTACCCGTCCTGGCAGCATTACTGCACGGCACTCTAGTAGTGGGCGTCAGCCAAACTGCGGCGTTGAACAGAGGGTGCCACCTATATTCGGCAGGGCGGCCATCACGTTGGGCATTGGCCCACATTTCTAGTTTGTTTTGATTTTGGTCTGTTGTCCAGAACTGAAGATTTTCTGGATTTTGTCAGTATCATTAAGCCGCCTTACATTTCGCCGCATTGTGCCGACTATGTCGACTTGGAGTTTAGTATTCATGCCTTTGAACATCTCGAGGTGAGTTTTCAAGGTATTTGTAATAATGATGTTGCTGGTGATGATAAGGATGATGATAGTAATGAATAATAATGACAAAACCAGTGCCAACGTTAGTCATGCTGTCATCACTTTATAGCCATTGCGAAAGTTTGCCTGGTTCTGATTCATATGATAAATGCACATGCAGCGCCATGTGGCTACTTACTTAGTCCAAGCCAAGTAATTTGGTTGTGAGTTCACCTGTGGAATGCTGCCATCCACAGTTGTCGCTACCCAGGCAATTATTATTATTATTCCTTACCCCAAAAGCTGATAGTTGTTTTATTATTCCACAGAGGGAGAAAGGCTGAGTCGATCTAGACGGTGTAGTAAGGGTGTGCAGCCCATGCTTAAGGCTGTATCACAGAGACTGTTGTGATAGGCAACTGCCCAAGGTGAGATTTAACCCTGCGTTGTCTAGTATTGCAGTCAGGCACGTTACAACCGTTGTATATGTGCTGTTTTTAGTAGAATATAGCCAAGGGTCATGTTACCAGAAGTTTGAGTCTGGAACAGGTGGATGAAGAGGACTGATGGTTAACCAGCTAACTCACATTGAACTGGCAAACAGCTGTTAAGATAGATGTTGTGCTGTCGATGGTTGTTCACTTTTAGGCGATTATTAAAGACATACCTGTTTGCGTTGTACTAGTGCACGAAGCGCATTAGAGGCGTTGCATATTGCGCTCTGTGAATTTTCTACTTACTTACTTCACGTTCACTGTGTCAGTCTGACGTCCTGTGACGGTCGTTGCTGTGCAGGGAGTGAAAGAACGTGGAAATCTCTCGATGCTGCCAGAGCTCGGCTTGAAGACAGCATTGCCGTACGTTGAGAACGTGGAGGAGTTCGGCCACCGAGTGCACGTTGCACTGCTGCAGGTCAGTTCAATCTTAACTAGTTGCTTGAAGATATTTGTACTGACAGCAGAGAACCGACATGAAGGGAACAGCACGCCCTGCCTCCGGAGCCCGGTCGTTGATGAAGAAAGGATGAGGCCAGTGGGCCATTTTTAGCCCGCATCGCAGTACCGTGTACGTAGATGCAGCCTATTGTTACAGACCGAGTAGCATGGTCTGTTCGTCTGTTACAGTAGTGCGCCCTGCAGAAATGATTGAACTGCTTGATACGCCATTTGGCTTATGAGTTGGGTGGCCTAGGGAACCATGGGGTCCAAATCGCCCATGTGATGAGATGAAGTTCGATGAACCTGATAGGGCTTAGTAGTATTTGGTGACTGCAACTACTTCCGGATGCCAAACAGTTTACTTTGCCATAGACCATTTTAAAATTGTTATGATTGTTTCATGTTTTATTGATGTTTTGTCGTAAAATACTTTGTGTGTTAGGATTATTTTGATAGTTACATGAATAAGAACCATGTTAAATTTGCTATGCAGTTGATGCTGTGTGTGATGATTACCTCACTTAGACAGTTCTAGGAGCAAAACGAGTTGATTTAATCCTGCCGTTAGGAGATGAAAGATTTTGCGATACAGTATTAGCTGCTTATACATATGATGTTTGCATCATATTTACTGATATGGACAATTAGGAATATGTGTAGTAGTATAGTTTGATGACATTTCATAGCTGTTGTTTCTGCAGAACAACACGTCTTGGGTGTTACATAACATGGCTGCGTTCTACTGGCGTATGAAAGGCGAAGCTAGACAAGCCATTGAGTGCCTTCGTGCAGCTCTACATTACTCACCCAGGTGAGCGTTTTTGCATTTCTGTTTTAGTTTTGTGTTTTCCTTTATGTTAATTGTGTTTTTGCCCGATATTTTACACATGTTTTGGTTGAAGATTAATATATCTTCTTTATTCATTGGTGTTTTATTGGCCAAGATTTAAGTGAGTTTTGCTTACGTGACAGTTTAACATATAAAATTATTCTGGTGATGCGTGATGTTGATATAAATGATGGTAAAATGATGTATTGTATACTTAATTTTTGTTCGTGCTGCTAAACATAACTACACGTTAGAGCTGCAGCAATTGGTGTTTATTAGCGATTAACTAACTGGGATCCATTAGTTATTAAAAATTTTTAACAATTACAAAATCATTTGAACAGTTAATCATAAATTGCAGTTAACTAAATGCTTCTTTAAATGGCTGAAATATAAGTAAGTAAACGACAATTTATGATACCACCTGCAGCAGAAATATTACCTACAAGCAGTATGTACTGGCGATTTTTGAATTACTGGCTTTAAGTAGGTAAGTCAGTAAGTAAGTAAGTAAGTGTATTTGTATAGCGCAAAAAATAAAATCACAATGATTTTGGCTGTTTAGTTAGCAGTTAAAGACTTTTGATTAATCGTTACTCATTAGCAATGCTACTGATGTGACATGTGTTTGTGTATTTCTGTGGATGCTTCAGGCAGCAGAAAGATGTTGCCTTGGTCAGCCTCAGCAACATACTGCACTTGGTTCGCTATTCCAACGAGGCTGCAATTGTCATTCATGCTGCGATCGACATCTCTCACGAGCTCAACGTCCATTATTTCACGCTCGGAAACATATACGCGGTAGTGACGGCCGTTTGTTATTGCAAATTAACTGCGGACTAACACAGTCTGAACTAAAACAGCAACGTTATTCTCGAATTCTGTTGAACGAGGATTAGAGGAGTTGTGCACAGTTTTGTTTTTCTTCATTTTTTGGTAAGTGTTGTTTATGCAACTGGATGGACAGATTCCATTAGGCTGACTTTTTGACTGACTAAGTCAGAAGACTGTCTGTTGCAGAACATGGGCCATTGACACTTGGCACCTATTCTTCACTTATTGCAAAGAAAAATGAAAAGATACTGAGTGACTGTGGGTCACTATGTGCAGTTTTTCTGCTCCAGTTGCGGTTATGGGTATTTGTTTACTGACAGTGACGTAAGGTAGGTCGCATGTTGACATTTGACAAATACAGTGAAAAGATAGTGGTAATTTAGAACAAGTGGCCAAAGTAATTTGACAAAAAAAGGCTGCATTGCTGCCGTACATGGATGGCGCAATCGTATTTGCCAGGTTGTGCCAATGTGCACCCCCATTTAATATATAATTCCTTGGACGATTATTATTGGTTAATTTTGTTTTAGCAGCTGAGCCAATGGTGATTATTACTATTGTCACAACATGTTTGTGTGTGTTTAGGTTTTAGCCGAGTATAATAGGTCGGTCATCTGCTTTGAGCATGCGCTTCGCAATCAACCGGACTTTGATGCGGCGTTGAAGCGTCGCCATGCTGTGCTCTGTCATGCCAAACTGGAGTCTGTTCTCGAGACACAGCACAGGTCACTTCTGCTGTTGATTAGTATGAACTGGTACCCTCGACGCACAAGGAAGGACATCCAGCTTGTAGAAGTACCACTGCAGTGATCACAGTGTAGTCAGCAGGATTTTTTGGGGGGGTTGGGCGTCGGTTTGTCAGCCAAGTTATGCTTATAAAGTTTCTTAAAATTTTGAAACATTAAAGTGTTTGGCCAGGGCAACAATCCCTCTGCTAGCTCTGAATGTGCCCTTGGCAGTGATCTCTGTGATGTCATGATAACTGACTGTAAAAAAAACTTTGAAACACACAGAACAACCATTTCACGACCCTTGGTCCGGGACTACCTGGGTGAGCCGGTAAAGTTAAGGAAAGGAAGAGTATTTATATAGCGCTTTTTTGGCCAAGATGGTACACTCAAAGTGCTCAGGCATGGATCACACAGTTTTACCTGCAAATAACACCATGCTGGTACCAGAAGAAACACTCACCCACCCACCATCCTGATCAGCATCCAATCTTTATCAGCTTCTTCCATCTACCACGATACGTAGCATCCTCCTTGTTCAAATTACGTGCTTGCTTGTCAATCTTTGCACAACCTGTTTCCATGTCCTCTTGGTCTGGAGCCCTCCACCTCATATTCCATACATTTCTTCACCCAGTCCGTGTCTTCTTTTCGCAGCACATGCCCATACCCTCGCAACCTGTTTTGCTGTAGTATCAATGTTATATCATCTATTCCTAGTCTTTCTCTCAACTCCTTACTCAGAACTCTGTCTTTTACCTTAACATTGCATATCCATCCATCTGACCATTCTCATCTCTGCTCGCTGAAGTGCCACCTCATTTTCTTTCCTGACCGGCCAGGTCTCACTTCCATGTTGCATACTACTTCGCACACAACTGCTATACAGCCTCCCTCTCTTAATTAATGATATATCCCTATTGGTAAGCAATGGTACCAACTGCCTGAATTTGGATTCTGGCCTCCACAGCTGCATCAGCATCTCCATCCACACTTAACATGTCACCTATCAACTTTGAAAATGGCTATTAAGAAAAAACCTGCATCCATTTTGACAGCCTTTTCATATGAACCTGGGTCTGCCTGCTCCTCATCGGTTTTCTGTTTACATTTGTTGTAGAAGAAAGCCTTTGGAGATCAGTGGCACAGGTTTTTACAGGCCGGATGTTCAGCCAAACAGCGGTGTCAGAGCACTGGCGGTAACACAAAGCACTGTCCCTAACCAGTGGCTTGTCGTCATCCTTTCTTTATCTACCACTGGACTTCTGATGGAATGAACGTTGATTCCTTTACGCCCCCCCCCCCTGCTGTCCAGCACCAGTACCAGTAAAAAGCCGTGAAAATGGCTGTTGAAAAAGTTGTGCCATTGTATTTTTGGATTACGTCTAATGTGGTTGTAAGATGCTTTATGTCGTGGTGTGTGTAATAAGTGTGTAAAACTGCATTGGAGAAAGAACAGTTCTTATGAGCACCCCATTTTCACGTTACAGTGTGACTTTGCAGTATATTGATACTTAATCTACATGTGTTTGATGGTTTCTTATAGTTACATGTACTGTATGAATGTGGTAGTTACGTTTAGCCATTTCTTATTTATAAACCTACATTTATGGCCCATGAAGAAAGAGAACGAGTTGACATTTCAGTGAGCTGAGATGAGAATGATTATGTGGATGTGTGGCGTTAAAGTAACAGACAGGTTCTTGAGAAGTGAGTTGAGATAGATTAGGAATAGCCAGTTACAGTGATACAGTGACACAGGTTAAAATGGTATGGTAACATTTTAAGAAAGGAGGAGAATGATTGGTGAAGAAATACATGGATTTTGAAGTGGAAGGTGTAAGACCTAGAGGCAGGCCAAAGAAAACTTGGAGCAAGGTTATGGAAAAAGATTGTCGGACCCGACAAATATGCAGAGAAGATGCTATGAACTGTAGAAAATGGAGAAAGTTAATTAAAGACGTTGTATAGTAGCCCTAAAGACGGGGTGAGTTAGTAAATGTTTTTTTTCTAATACCGGGTCGTTCTGAAAAAAGTACCATTGTTATATATTTACAATGGACGTAAATCAGTTAATATATTTTTTGTTTGCACTGTTACATGTATATTTTATGTTTTTATTTACTGATGTACCTAAAAGTAACTGCCAGTAGCTGTGATACACATAGGTAAACTACACTGAGATTGAGTGTGCATATTACAATGGCATAGGTCACTGCAGCGAACATTAGCCGAGCTTCGCAACTACCAGCAGAAACACGACTCATGGAAACAACAGCAACAGAAGCTCGTGTCAGAGCAGGCGTCGAGGACAGAGAAGATTGAACAGACCGTCTCTTATGAGACGTACAAGTTACGACTGGCTAACGAGGGCGTAGGTCAGCATGTCACGACTTTGTTATTATGAAGTACAACAACAACAACAACCGTTTTATGGCCTTGAAGCAACTAAACCTGGCTTTAGTTTTTTTGTGTTTATTTTGTGTTGTAGTACATTTCTTTTGATTGGTGAATGTGTGCTTTTGTTTTGTTCGGTTTAGTTTTTTCATATCGAGCCAAGAGATTGGCTTGTGAACGTCTCTGAAATGACCTATTTTGTGCCGAGTGGGATGTAAAACCTTAACTCAGTCAATCAATCAATGTTATCACTCTCACAAGTTAGTTGATGGATCAAGAAATGATGACGGCATTGAGTGATTTTCCACGGTTGACGTCCGTGCTTTGAGTCATCTGTCATTTGCGAGGCATGAAGGACATCTGGCTTATAGGTTACCTCCTCCATCTGTTCTCTGTTGTTTCTTTCAGTGCTGTTGCCTTCAGTGCTTTGACACTGTTGATTGGGCATCAGGGAGAGCATCCGGCCTGTAAAAAAGTGAGTGGTGAAGTGCTGGTGTGGTTACCTGTCTGGAATGAGGCGCAAATGATTTGGAGACTCTGACTCTGACTTATTCCAATGCCATTGCCACCCTGTCATCTCACGCTTCATTAAAATCCAGATTGGTTTAATTTTCTGATACTGGCTTACCCAGATAGTCCTGAAAAAGAAGCCGTTAAACTGGTGTCTGTCTCCATCTGTTCTCAAAGGTTCTGTTTTGGAGGACCTGACCAAAACTGGCTGTGTCATGCAGTTAGTCTTCTGTGGGACATGTTCAGCATATGCAACGAACATTGTGAAGTTCGTTGGTTCTGGGTGGCCACATTCCGTCCGTCAGTCACTGTTGTCCATGGACTGTGCACTGCCAGTGCACAAAGTTCGGTGAGCGTGCACGCTCCCACGCTGGTCCCTCCGCGTGGAATGCACTGCCTGTAGATTTGCGTACTGTTGCAGAGATCTGGAAACAGCTGAAGATGCACTGTGCTACTGTGGCCTTTAACGTGCAGTGACTTCTGACTTCTGAGTGGTGAAGTGCTGGTGTGGTTACCAGTCTCAGTGATCCAGCCAATGCCATTGCCACCCTATCATCTCTTGCTTCATTAAAATCCAGACTATTTTAATTTTCTGGTACTGGCTTACCGTGGGAGCAGTTGCAAATTATTGTAATGAGTATGTCTGTCCGTGTGTCTGTCTGTCCGCAAGGATATCTCCGGAACCACACGCGCGATCTTTACCAATTTTTTTGTGCATGTTGCCTATCACTGTGGATCGGTCCCGCTCTAGCGTGTTGACAATAGGCCGCATCACCTATTGGCCGGAAAGAGTAACGGGAGTGCACAGCGTGGGCAAAGTGTGATCACAGTTGCCTTGTTATGTTTTTGTGGACTGATGGAAGGAATGCACCTATGTTCATTCTGTGATGGACACGCTGTAGGATTGTAGATTATGCTGTGGTAGGTGAGCACTGTGCGCTGGAGGAACGCGACGGACATCATGTGCTGCAGTGTGCCTGGGCGCGTGTCAAACGTGTTCTTACCGACTACGACTTCACTCTGATGCCGCCCAAGGAACAGGTGACGCCGTCGTCTGAGTCTCAGTCCATATTTTCTTTTCACAGAGCTAATGACTGCCTTCTTGTAGATAGTTAAATTTTTTAATAATTAATTTTCGTCTCTGATATAGCCGTATTTGTGCTGAAAAGGGACATTAAACTCCAACTAACTAACTAACTACTATTAATTTCTGCAATTTTGCAAGTGAACTTCATTAGCAGTTTTGTAGATAAGGTTTTATGAAATGATACAGTCCATAACAAACAATAGAGATGGAGATTATGGGGATCAGATTAAAATGGTAAGAGCTAGAGGGCTTTTATAGTCAGTACAGTAAATGGTATAGAATATTTGCAGATATTATTTGCCTGCTTAGTGATGTTTAAGTAGGTACTGATGTCACAGTGTTATGTCCCTTCCCTCAAGAGTAGATTTTCCCCCATGTGGGCTCCGGGACAGACAGACATCCGTTTAACGGCCACTTTTCCAGGTCAACCTGGGTATGCCGGCACCAGAAAGGTTTAACCATCCTGGATTTTAATGAAGCAAGAGATGATGGGGTAGCAGTGGCATCAACTGGACTATATGCAAATCATTGCATCTTGCTCCAGACAGATAACCATGCCATCACCTCATCACTCAACTTTTTACAAGGCCAAATGCTCTTCCTGATGCCCAACCAACAGTGTCAAGCCACTGAAGGCAAATGTGATCCCCGGGACTGTAAGAATAAGCCCGATCCCTTTCTAGGCTAGGTTTCATGCAAGGCAACCAGTTTATTGTGTTTATTGTGGGTTATTGGTTGGCTGGGAAGAACGTCTCTGAAATGACTTTTTGTGTCATGTGGTACGTCAAACCTGAACTTAATCAGGACTCATTTGGTAGATGAAGAATGGATGAGGCCAGCTTATAATGTTCTCCAGTTGGAGTCAGCGCTTTGAGCTGCCTTCAGTGCAGGGTTCGACTGTATGGTGCCGTTGTCAGATTCTGAGGTGGACAAAGATGACCCCGACTGCACTTTTGGAGGGAATTTACAGCCTGGGTTGCGATCTTTCCAGTTGGAGTTAAACGTCGGCGTCAAGTCGCTTCCTGTTTCATTTGGGTGAGATGAGGGAGGCCCAGCCTGTAAAAGCCTGCACCAATTATCTCCAGACGTTCTGTTTTGGATCAGAAAGAATGCCAGTTAAAGAAATAAGGTAAAAGGTGAAGAGTACCATACCCCATGAGGAGTGTTGGTGGGGTGCTCATCTCCCTTACTTAGGCCTTGAGCCTGTAGGTGGATAGAACACCTAAGTCTGTGACGCATGGTCAGTGTGACACTAGACCTACGGTTACCTTCTCAGTCACAGGACATCGCTGCCCCACGACTGGTACCAAATTATACTGCTTGGTGACAGAGGCACGTGTGAACAATTTGCCCAAGGTTGTTACCTGACAGCGAAACGTCCGGGAGTTGCACTCGCGACCTCAGTTAAAGAAATGGCATTGAGTATTTGCCGATATTTGTTGCTGTGTAGGTGGCGTCGGCGTCAGTGAAGGCGGTGACTACAGACTACATGAATCCAGTTCGTCCAGCTCTGTACACTGAAAAGAAAACAGTGCCTACTGAGGTATCTGTGTCATGTCTTTTCATGGGATTATTTTCTACTCGTGAAGTATGCAATGTCAGTACATCTGTAGTGAATGATTTATCATGTTGCAGCTCTGTAGAGATTAGGGCTGCATATTAATCACGGTGCTGCGATTTACACAGACACCCAGGTTGTCTTGGAAAAGAGGCTGTTAAACGGATGTCTGTCTTTCCTGGTGCAGCTTGCATTTATAAATTCTGATAGGTGGTAGTTTTAGTCAATTAAGTTTGAGGATTGTCATTACTGTGGTGTGTTGTTATGCTTCAGTAGGATGTCTGTATGTCAGGAAAAAGGTAAAAGATTGGGCTTCACAGAAATCAAGTAATGAAGTATGGAAGGGACTGTTAATAATAATCATAAGGATGCTAATAGTAACTAGCGGCTACACTACGTGGTTCACGGCCGGGGGTGCAATCCGCATCGCTCATTATGACGTCATTGTCACTCGGAAACTATAAGAGATAGAGAAAAACGGAGACCACCTCGCTGCATGAAATCCTCTGAGCTATCCAACAGTGAAAACCGCATTGCTCTATGACAACTTTTGCAAAACCGGAAATTACGTCATTTATGACGTCATAATTTGGGTTCAAGATGGAAATTGCAAAAAAAATGGCTCGAGAGAATTTTAGTATTGGTGTGTTCTACAATATAACCAAAAGTCAGGAGAATCCGATCAAAACTAGTTTGATCGAAATCGGATCAAAGACGGCTGAGAAAAACTGCACAAACAGACAAACAAACAGACAAACCAACAGACACTACGAAAATAATGGTCACTTGGACGTGAAC
>Ga0209259_1000361_pt1 | contig 13192 bp, 14 predicted proteins | sample WorMetGr2BELIZE1_FD_187417 | JGI IMG/M metagenome (GOLD analysis project Ga0209259, IMG submission 187417) | Marine gutless worms symbiont microbial communities from Max Planck institute for Marine Microbiology, Germany - Inanidrilus... ...
TGGCGCTGAGCCGACGGTTCGGGCGGCGTCTGCGGGTGGCCCTCTACCCGCCGTACACCTCCAAGTGGCATCCGATCGAGCACCGTTTGTTTTGTCATGTCGCGCGTCGCTTAAGCGGTGTCATCCTCGATTCGCACCAGACCGCCCTGGAAGCGGTACAGCGCACCCACACCCAAACCGGCTTCACGGTCACGCCACGCCTGCTCGATACCCTCTACGAGCTGGGACGAAAGTGTTCTGAGACATCCCTCGATATCAACGACAAATTCATTCGCCACGACCCTGTTCTCGGGAAATGAAACTACGTCGTCTATTCCAATTGATTTTCGTGATAAAACGCAGTACTTATTTTTGAACCGTTACTAAGTTAGCTGTTGGCCACTTACCGCTGCAGAAGAGAAAACTACGAATCACGCGAATTTCCGCGAATAAGATCCCTCCCTTCGGTTCAGCGAGGATTCTCGTGATTCGTAGTTTTCCTCTTGTTGCCGACCGGTAACGCTTAAACCCAGCAGCCTACTCCCTACCATGGCCTACGGCGCTTTTTTAGACAGCTTCTTAGCGAAAACACGACTGGGAGAAACCAAATGTTTACACGAAAAATAGAACCTGTCCTGCTTACTGCTTTTCGGTGGTGGTGATTTTTGAAGTGATAGGGTAGATGGATTCATCGGTAATCATCCCGATTGCCACCGTTTTTCTCGTTACCTGATTCTAGATTTTAGCCCTCTCTTCTGGAAGAATACGCTTGGTCTGAACGATTGCGTTCATTGATAAAACGAACCGAAGAGTTTTCAATTATGATTATCGAGACTAAAGTATACACCTGTCGCAAATGTCAGAACGAAGAGCTCGTTAAAAATGGCATAAATCGTCCGGTAGCTCGCAATATCACTGTAAAGCCTGCGGTGCCTATGGCATACTTGAGCGCACAGAACGCGTATGGAAGACAAAGAAAGAACTCATTATAAACATTTATCAAGAAAGATGCAGTATGCGCGGGATTGAACGGATGTTTGGGGTCTCGCACCGAACATTGAGCGCCTTGTTAAAAGAACAGGCGAATGACCTCCCACCCCTTGAAGAGACGCTACAACCTGTTGAGTGCAAAAAGATTCCTGTGCTGGAGGTGGATGAGTTACGGTCCTTTGTCTTTCGTAGAAAAGACAAAGTGTGGGTCTGGATTGCCATGAATAGAGAGATCCGAGAAATCATCGCCTCTGCCTGCGGTGATCGCACCGAAAACACCTGTCGGATACTCTGGGATCGCGTACCGTCTGCTTATAAAGAAACCATCGTTTTCAGTGATTATTGGAGCGCGTATCGAGCCGTCATTCCGAGCGGGCAACAGCGCCCTGTGGGTAAAGAAACGGGGAAACGGCTCATATTGAACGTTGGAATAATACCTTACGGAAACAGTTGGCACGCTTCCTACGTAAAACGTTTTCTTTTTCCAAATGTATTAAAATGCATGAGATTTGTTGAAAACTCTTCATACACCACTATAATACCGAATTACTGTCGATTGTTGGCTAGATATCACTTCAAAAATCACCACTACCTGCCTTTCTTCTACCATCGAGTGTCTATGCACTCAAGGTAGAGGGCACCTTCAAGGCTACGAAGTCCTGCCCTGCTTACAAAAGCTTCAATCGTGGTCATAATCCGGGAGATGTTCAATCAGTGGTAGTGCTTAATATGTAGTGATCGCAAGTTTGGGAGCAATCTTAGCATTATAATAGTGAATAAAATTCCAGATAGCTCCGATATGATTTTCGATCTTCTTAGAAAAGGATAGCGTTTTTCTTACTAACCGAAAAATTCGCTTTGACGGTAGATTGGTGGCAATGATTTCCATAATGCCTCAGCACCGGCATGATCGCGACTCCCAACATGTATCCCGACAATCTCTCTGGAATCGCTGTCAATTGCCAACCAAATCCATTGCTTGTTTCGCTTAAGCCCGATAAAAGACCACATTTCATTGCACTTTACCGTTAAGCGCCCCTATTTTTTAAGAATCAATTTGTTGGGGTACATGCTCATGCTTCTGATTGATATACTGTTGCAGACAAGGTTCTGAAATCTCGGTCACTCTTGAAATTCCAGCGACTGGGATCTTCTCCAAAAGCAACTTGTCTACCCTATCCTATAACTGTTGCGGGATTCTTTTATTCTGAAGATTCTCGATAAATTGTCTGCCACAGTCTTTGCACACATATTTTTGTTTCCCATTGTGAATGGATCCATTTTTTGTGGTATGCTTTGAATTGCAGGTTGGACATTCCATTATGCTTTCCTCAACTGTTAACTCATGCTCATTCATGGCTCCTGAATTATAGCTCATAACCTGACATTTTGATAGCTAATGTATGCACATCATAGCCTCACACTACCCGCTCTACGGGTAGATTGAAGAAAAAATGGTTCAGCAAAAATTTATCACTACATATTGTAGCACTACCAGTAAAATCATTGATCAGCAGGTCGATGCGCATTCGGGGTGACATACCGAATACGGTAGCCAGCCGGAAGCTGATGGCGTTGGGGTGATCTATCAGTTGTTTCTCAATCTCCACCTTCTCGATGGCAATTGAGAGATCGGGTGAAGGGGAAACTCTTCATTGCAGTAGTTGTTCTCATCCCCGGTGCCGTAGATGCTGTTGCTAGTGGGCATGAGCACGATCTGACCCTGACGTAAAACGGATTTGTAGACCGTTGCCTCATCGGTGTCGGAGCCCATCATGGAAGCCGACTCGCCATTGATGCGCCAGCCGGTGTCGTCGGTAAACCCCCGCTTGGCGTCTTTCATTCTGGTGCGCAACTGCTGGGATTCCTCCCCAACCTCTGCTTGGTTGCTGAGTGATGGATACCCCGCACAGCTCGCGCAGGATCGTCGGCACCTTGCGCATCGGTACCCCGATACCGTAGTGCAAGGCATGGGCGCGCGTGAATACGCCGTTCCCCATACGGTGCGCCGTCGCTCCGTGTTGGCTCGGATCGACTTGCGGGTGTTGCCCGCGTAGCGTGCGCCCGCAATTGCGGCACTTGCGCACCTCCAGGGAGTATGCGGTCACCTGCGGTTTCGGTGACTCGCTGCCCTTCGGCGATCCTGGCTCGCTAATCAATTACCCTGACAACATCCCACTCCAGCACTTTGCAGCATCAAGTATTTTTCCGGTAGTGGTTAAATTCAAAGTGACGTGGTTGTGCGGCTTAACGATTCGACCCCCACTGCTTTTGCCATCCCTGGCACCTGGATTCCAGGAATCCCTGCCGGAATGACAGGGTAGAGTTCGGCAGACTTCATCACTTAAAATTTAGCCACTACCATTTTTCCAACTTTGAACTTAAGGTCGGAAATACCCTTTTTTGATATGCGCTCATCGGTTATTGATAGAGCCTCGACTCGGCTCAACTGTGTAGTTAGAAAATAGTTGGCCAAATTATTCAACGAGTTTCTCTTCAAGAATAAGCTTCAGAATAAGATGTGATGCCTCGTTTCGACTTAGTAAGGTAGCAAGAGCTCCAGGCATCGGTGTACAATCGTGCTACCATGCATGGAGGGGTCCTGGCCGGTTTTGCTTCCTTTCCAGGGACGATAAACCCCATGCATGTCAACATCTCTATTGCGTCCTACAACTTCTTGTTTTAGATCACAATAATGTGGGGATGCCTCAGGGTCTTTCCCCGTTTTCCCGATAAACAAATTAGGAGATTCCATTGATTTCAATTTATATTGAAACATCGATACCAGGTTTTTATTACACAACGCGAAATGATCTGGAATCTATTGCTCGGATGCATTGGACTCGTCGTTGGTGGGAAGAATACTATTCTGAGTTCAGGCTAGTAACAAGCGCCGCAGTTATTGATGAATTAGGAAAAGGGAAAAGCAATTTGGTCCAAAAAAGAATCGATCTTCTTGACGGGATTTCTATTCTTCCTATTAATGACAATGTTATTGAAATTGTAAGTATCTACATAGAAAAATTCGTCATGCCAAAAGATCCGGTCGGTGATGCACATCAGCTAGCGATTGCTTCTTTTCATAAAGTTGATTCACTGTTGACATGGAATTGTAAGAACTTGGTAAATGCAAATAAGTTCAATCATATTCGCTGAGTAAATTTTGAAATTGATATCCCAACACAAATTCTGGCGACACCCTTGAACTATTTAAATATAGAGGATTAAAATGAGCGATTACGAAATCCAAGAAATTCGACGCATAAGGCATGAGATATCTGCTAAAAATAACCATGAAACGAAAAGAGTAGCTGAATATTATCGACAGATCGAAAAAGAGTCGAAAAAGACAAAAAGATACAATTTTGTTGAGGATATTCAAGTTCAACTCGATCAAGAGACAACATCACACGTCATCCCCTAATAGAGGCATCGACAGAAACCGCCAGAAGACCGGAGGTTTCTTCGCCTCATACCAATAGAGTTGTATCCCAATGCCATGATGTGCGACTTAACGATTCGACCCCCACTGCTTTTGCCATCCCCGGCACCTGGATTCCGGCAATCCCTGCCGGAATGACGGGGTAGGGGTCGGCAGGCTTCATCACTTAAAATTTAGCCACTACCACTAGATTTTATCTCACGGATTACAGGTGATTATTTTCCAGCCATAGTATTTAAGGGGACTTATGCTTGATCTATTTTCACTTAAACCAGAGACTCGATATGGTTGCCCTGCAGCGGACCAAATATTAATCAACTGAAATTATGTCGTTGGGTATTCATATTATTTTAGGCAAGCGAAATGGGCTTTGGAGATTGTAGACCCAGAAAAAGAAGACATGACCGATGTTCAGAGGGTGAATAACTTTAGACCAGACTTTAGAGTTCCAAAGCAATTTAGAGCTGACCTTAGTGACTTTCGGAGAAGTGGATTTGATAGGGAGTATCTTGTAGCTAGCGCGAATCAAAACGACCAAGACATCCAAAATAGCGAAACATTTCTGCTATCTAATATGTCTCCCCAGCACCCTGGATTTAATAAACGTAAGTGGAGAGATTTGGGAAAAGCAGTCAGAAACTTAGATAGCATGAGTAATGTCTTGGAAATCTATGTTCTCACAGGGCCTATTTTTGATTTCGAATCATCAATTGAGCTTATAGGAGAGCGTGATGAGAATGGAATAGAAGTTCCTGTTCCGAGCTATTTCTTCAAATGTATAAGTTAATAGAAAATCACCAAACGGTCATTTTATAGGTCGTCTGGTTATTACAGATCTGTCGGAGAAGCAAGCGACTTGATGCGAAATAAAGCTGAGCTTCACTCGAAGTTGGCTTGCGTTCGTAATCTTTACTTAATCGACGTGATCGAACTGGCCAGGCAAAGATTCTTTCAACTACCCATCGACGAGGTAACACGTGGAAGCCGGGAAACCCTGTTTGTTTTCTAACGACCTCGATCAGGCATCCGAATTGGATGCCAGAGCCAATCGGAAAGCTCCGGGCCGGAATAACCACTGTCGGCCCAGATTTTTGTGATGGTATGAAGGAATGAGAACAGATCCGTTATGAGCTGACGAGCCGCTTTCCTATCAAATACGTTAGCTGCGAACACCCGAACAATAATCAGACAACCTATTGTATCGAAAAGGATATTTCTTTTTCTTCCTTTAATGAGCTTGCCTCCATCGAACCCTGATTCCAGACAGGATTCTGGGGTTCCCTTGATGCTTTGACTGTCAATGATGGCTGCCGTCGGGTCTGGGTTTCGACTTTATTTTCACGTGACTTCTGACGTAGCGCGGTATTGGCTTTTTCCAACGTTCGATTGTCCATCCATTTTCTGTAGTAATAGTTAGCCAGTCGGTAAGGGGGAAAGTCTGTTGGGAGGTAGCGCCATGGACAACCGGTTTTATTCAGATAAAAAATCGCATTCAGGATTTCGCGAAGATCGGTCGTTCGTGGGCGTCCAGTGGTATAGGCTTCGAGCTCATCAAAAACAGGCTGGAGAATTTCCCACTCTTCATCAATGAGGTCGCTCGGGTACCTGATAGGAGATTGAGTCTTTTCAAGAGTCATATTGGAATCCGAAATAGAAGTTCTTACAGTTATTATACCACCAGAAAATCTGTTTTTTATCATTAAAAATTAATAAGTTAGTTTTAGACAGCCTCTAAACTCGAGCGCGGCTGAAGTGTGGTGAATGTAATGCAATCGAATGGAGAAAACGAATGGGCGACAAAGACACAGCAACGATGCTCGAGGAAATACAGGAGAACGACGACTTTCGCAAGGAGGTCGCGTACATGATTGCTCGTGAATTCCCGAAAGAGTACCTAAGCCGTCGAGGATCTGGGAACGAGTCTTAACGGGGTTTCAGAAGTTGTCAGGCGTTTCCTCACCGGAATCGATTTCCGGCTACTGGATCGTGAGCGGGGTGGGCGTATCCGCAACCTTCGCGGTCACATCCTGCGGGCGTGTTCGTCATTGGACAAGGTCTGTGATCTTCACACCTTGACCGAGTTGACAGAGGCTTTCACAGACTCGGATCTTTTCTGGTCATCAATCGTACGGTGGCTGGCGGAAAACTTCTGTCTGTTCGTGTCGACGCGTCGCAAGGACGCCTTATCGAGCTTCGCACTGGAGGTTGTTCGGCTCAGCGGAGTCGTTTCTGGGCTGCGTTCCGGCAGCCTGCAGTATTCGCCCTGGCCGGAGAACGCATTCCACCTCGATGTGCTCGACGGGTCAGTTCGGGAAACACTCGCAGTTTCCCACCAGGTGCTGGACGACGCGGGCAATCTGCCCAACGCCGAAAATCTGGAACTGGTGCGGAGCGTCCGTTTCCAACAGATTTCCGTCGTACGCACGAGCAATGGTCGAATCGTTGCAGTTTCGGAGCGAAAAGCATGAATGCCGGGTCTCCGCTCGTCGGCTTTGGGGTGTACGCTCAGTACAATGCCAGGTACCCGGGTGGCATGCAGGGCTTATGCGACCGTTATCGTGATCGGCTCACTCAGCTTTCCATCGTCAGCTTGCCCAATACACGGCTCGCCCGAAAATTCAAAGACGAATGTGCCCACGGGCTACCGCTGTTACACCGTTTATCCGGCATCGCACCGGCCCGGTCCTGCCGGACCGAAGCTCGACAAGCTGCGTGATCTGAACGCAATCAGCTTCGAGCTCGACGCCCGCTGGTGCTGCGAGGATATAGCGATCTGGTCGATCGGACCCTACCAGGGTAGTGCTTAATATGTAGTGATCGCAAGTTTGGGAACAATCTCAGCATTATAATAGTGAATAAAATTCCAGATAGCTCCGATATGATTTTCGATCTTCTTAGAAAAGGATAGCGTTTTTCTTACTAACCGAGAAATTCGCTGTCTTAATGTAAGATTGAACCTTTCAAGGTGGTTCGTTTTTCCGCTTTCTTTACCAACCGCTCGATGTCTGTTTTTGGGAAGAACCCAATGCCATTAAGTTAAGCCTCATGGCAGCGCTTGTAGTTGGGATGGAAGGCTGGGATGGAAGGGGTGGAGCTTGGCGGGCTTGATCTTTCGCGGGTAAGAGCGGTCCGGTCGGACGGCTTCGACGCTTGTCGCCATCGCGAGCATTAATGCGGTGAGCAGTTGCCGTGAGGAATTGGAGACGAACAACCGAACGAGATTATCCTTCATCTTGGAGGGCGCCTGGGCGAAATTCACCCGGTAGGTGTGCTGACGGTCGTGGTAGAGAGATCGGCGATGGCTTGAGGGACCCAGGAAAGGATCGCAGTGAGGTTGAGCACGAAGAGCTTGGCGTAGAAATCCTGCTTCACGGCGTGGGCGCTGAGGCCGGAGAAGTTCTCGATTTCGAGGCGGCATTTTCACGTTTATAGCCTTCTTCCACGCCCCAGCGCAGGTGGTAGAGGTGTTTGAAGCAGGTACTCGGATAGGTTTGCTCACCCAGGAGCGAGGTTGCGAGCACTTCGATTGCGCTGTTTAGTAGTGGTGATTTTTGAAGTGATATCTAGCCAACAATCGGCAATAATTCGGTATTATAGCGGTGTATGAAGAGTTTTAAACAAACCTCATGTATTTTAACATATTTGGAAAAAGAAAACGCCTTACGTACGAAGTGTGCCAACTGTTGCCGTAAGGTATTATTCCAACGCTCAATATGAGCCGTTTCCTCCGTTTCTTTACCCACAAGGCGCTGTTGCTCGCTCGGAATGACGGCTCGATACGCGCTCCAATAATCACTGAAAACGATGGCTTCTTTACAAGCAGACGGTACGCGATCCCAGAGTATCCGACAGGTATTTTCGGTGCGATCACCGCAGGCAGAGGCGACGATTTCTCGGGTCTCTCTGTTCATGGCAATCCAGAGCCACACTTTGTCTTTGCTACGAAAGACAAAGGACCGTAATTCATCCACATCCAGCACAGGAATCTTTTTGCACTCAACAGGTTGTAGCGTCTCTTCAAGGGGTGGGAAGTCATTCGCCTGTTCTTTTAACCAGGCGCTCAATGTTCGGCGCGAGACCCCAAACGCCCGTTCAATCCCGCGCATACTGGATCTTTCTTGATAAACGTTTATAATGAGTTCTTTCTTTTCTTCCGTCGCGCGTTCTTTGCGCTCAAGTACGCCATAGGCACCACAGGCTTTACAGTGATATTGCGAGCTACCGGACGCATTTGTGCCATTTTTAACGAGATCTTCGCTCTGACATTTGCGACAGCTGTATACTTTAGTGTCGATAATCATAATTGAAAACTCTTCGGTTCGTTTTATCAATGAACGCAATCGTTCAGACCAAGCGTATTCTTCCGGAAGAGAGGGCTAAAATCTGGAATCAGGTAACGAGAAAAACGGTGGCAATCGGAATGATTACCGATGAATCCATCTACTCTACTCTATCACTTCAAAAATCACCACTACCGATCCAGTATGCGCGGGATTGAACGGACGTTTGGGGTCTCGCGCCGAACATTGAGTGCTTGGTTATTGGAATAATACCTTACGGCAACAGTTAGCACGCTTCGTATGTAAGACGTTTTCTTTTCCAAAATGTGTTAGAATGGGTGAGATTTGCTTAAAATTCTTCATACGCCGATATAATACCGAATTATTGCCGATTGTTGGCTAGATATCACTTCAAAAGTCACCACTACCTTCGATCGATACCCGCGAGCAACCAGCATGGCACAGGCAGCACACAAACCCGACCGCTTTTTGAACATGAGCAGATTCCAATCTTTAAAATATTTTGCCCTCGGCGCGCTCATTTCGGTACTGGCACCAATACCGCTGTCCCAGGCTGCCTTGCCGCTCGCGGCGGATGGGGGGCCCCTGCCCAGTCTGGCGCCGATGTTGGAACGGGTAACCCCGGCAGTCGTCAACATCTCCACCGTCACCCAAATCGAGGTCGAGACCCATCCTCTGCTGCGGGATCCTTTCTTCCGCTACTTCTTCGAGCTGCCCCGGGAGCGTCGGGAGCGTAAGAATCAGAGCTTGGGCTCGGGCGTCATCGTGGACGCCGAGCGGGGCTTGGTACTTACCAATCACCACGTGGTGGACCAGGCGCACGAGATCGATGTCAAGCTCCGGGACGGACGCGAGCTCAGTGCCGAGCTGGTGGGCTCGGACACGGAGACGGACATCGCACTGCTGCGCGTCCCGGCCCAGGGTTTGACCGCGGTCGCTTGGGGCGATTCGGATAGTCTGCGGGTGGGGGACTTCGTGGTTGCCATCGGCAGCCCTTTCGGACTCAGCCATACGGTGACCTCCGGCATCGTCAGCGCCCTGGGTCGGACCGGCCTCGGCATCGAAGGCTTCGAAAGTTTCATCCAGACGGACGCCTCCATCAACCCCGGCAATTCGGGCGGCCCGCTGGTGGACCTGCATGGCCGGCTGGTGGGCATCAACACCGCCATCCTGGCTCCGGGCGGCGGCAACGTGGGCATCGGCTTCGCCATCCCGGTAGCTATGGTGCGCACCGTCGTCGATCAGCTGCTCGAGCATGGGGAAGTGCGGCGCGGGCTGCTCGGCGTCGCCGTCCAGGATCTGACGCCGAAGCTGGCCCGTGCCTTGGGCGTTGGAAACGCCGACGGCGCCTTGGTCTCCCGGGTCGATCCCGGCTCGGCGGCCGCAGCTGCAGGACTGCGCCCGGGAGACCTGATCGTCGCCGTGAACGGGCGCCCTGTGACCGGCGCGGGGGCCCTGCGGGCCTATATCGGTCTGCTGCGGGTCGGCACCCCCCTGGCCCTGGAGCTGATTCGCAAGGGCGCGCGCATCCGGCTCGAAAGCGCGGTGGGAGACCCCTATGCGGGCTATGTCGACGGCAAGCGCCTGGCCCTCGTACTGGAAGGCGCCAGACTGGGAGACCTGATCCAGGGCGGCGGCCGCGACCACCGCTCCGCGGTAGCCGTGGGAACCGTGACCAAGGACAGTCCTGCCTGGTTCACCGGACTTCGGGAGGGCGATCTCCTGTTGGAGATCAATCAGGAGCGGGTGCATAATCTCAAAGAACTGCGCCGCATCCTGCGCCGGACGCGGGCACTTGTCAGCCTGGGCATCCGGCGTGGCGACCGCATCATCGTCCTGCGCCGGCGTTGAAACGGCGTCTTCCGCCCCATTCACATCCGGAAAATGCCCCCCGGTCGAGGCAGTTCCCTGCATTCACTGCCCATCCTCCCTTTGCACCTTCGCGGTTCAAACCGTTCCGGAGTCCAAGGGGCATCGGAATCCGGCGTCGCCTGGGCCTCGGCCACCGTGGCTCCGGTGCGACTACCTCCCCGGCCGCGCGGCCACCGGAGGGGTCTCATCCTCCTCCCGGTCCGCCACCTGATTGGCGGGTTGCCTCTCTGTCTCCGGTCCACGGCGCATCTCGTAGGTAATCATGTCACCCAGCGCGGTGAACCGGCGAAAATCCTCGTCATAGTCATTCAGTCCATCACTGCCCTGGAACCGGGGCAGTCCGAACAGCTTACGCAGGGCCCTGCGCCGCAGCCCCGTACTCACCTGGGGCGACAGAAACTGCGCATAGTCGGAGTCCTCGTCCAACGACTCGATGGGCGGCATGTCGGCATCGGTCAGTGCCGGAGCGTCAGACCCACGCCGTTGCCGGCGCGACCTCCCAACTCCCGGCGGGCGGGTCTGGCCCGCGCGCCGGGTCATCTTCCTGGTTTCGACACGCCTCCAGCTTGCACCTGGACCAACGGGCACCGAAACTCTCATCATCCTCACGGTCCGTACCGAAAACATGGGAATCGTTTTTGGCTCTTTATGGATTCCAGACTGGTAGGGTATTTTGCGCAAATTCGCCTTCTCAGAAAGCCAAAGGGGAATCGTATAACTTGCTGTTTTTGTTGAGAAAAGACCGCCTGTTCTGTCATCAGTCAGAGTGCTACGGACCACCGTTCCCTTCGATCAGTCTGGAATCCATAAAGAGCCAAACCTTATTTACCATCTTTGTTTCAGTACACTAACAAGGCTCCGCCTCAGACCGACGAGGCATGAGGCCCCAAAAGCCCCTTTCCAGGGAGAAATGGTTTTTTCGGCAGTCGGAATGCTTAGGTGAACCAACAGGAAGCCATCATTCCGGCTGAGAGGCCGGAATCCAGATGCCATGGATAGCAAGTTGCAGGAACCGCCGATCTCTGTTCCAGGTACCGGCGCTCATTTCCTGTTACACCGAGAAAAACCTGGCGTCTGTACGGTGCCGCCGGTCTCTCATTTTCGAGAAGGGGAGAGGGCGGCCGAAACTATCCCGCACTCGACTTTTGTGTAGTGCACAAACTTGACTCACTTGTAAAGATTTGGGTCCCTCAAGGATCCTAGCTCAGTGGAAAGATTAGGCTAAACAAGATGGGTGTCCTTTTATCCAAACATCTCGTCCCACGAAGGTAACGGTAGGCTCCAGCCTCGTCCTATATTCGGATTTCTCTTTCGAGCCTCAATCGCCATCGGCCATGGTTACCCGTTGGTTGCTCCTAGCAGGCGTCACTGGGGTCTCCCGCGTTCACGATACATCTCTTGTCACATCCCGTAGCTTGAGAACTCCGCCGACTCTCACCAGACTCTCCAATGCGCCCGGTTCATTTCGGTTTCACGCACGTGACAACGCTGACCAATCCGGAACGGCTTTTTAAAGCGATCCCAGCTCTCAGGCAATTCCATTAAGGGTAATGGTGATTTTTGAAGTGATATCTAGCCAACAATCGGCAATAATTCGGTATTATAGCGGTGTATGAAGAGTTTTAAACAAATCTCATGCATTTTAACACATTTGGAAAAAGACAACGTCTTACGTAGGAAGCGTGCCAACTGTTGCCGTAAGGTATTATTCCAACGCTCAATATGAGCCGTTTCCCCCGTTTCTTTACCCACAGGGCGCTGTTGCTCGCTCGGAATGACGGTTTGATACGCGCTCCAATAATCACCGAAAAAAATGGCTTCTTTATAAGCAGATAGTACGCGATCCCAGAGTATCTGACAGGTGTTTTCGCTGCGATCACCGCAGGCAGAGGCGACGATTTCTCGGGTCTCTCTATTCATGGCAATCCAGAGCCAAACTTTGTCTTTAGCTACGAAAGACAAAGGACCACAACTCATCCACCTCTAGGTCGCGCATTTTTTGCGCTCAAGTACGCAATAGGAACCACAGGCTTTACAGTGATATTGCGAGCTACCGGACGCAGTTGTGCCATTTTTAACGAGATCTTCGCTCTGACATTTGCGACAGCTGTATACTTTAGTCTCGATAATCATAATTGAAAACTCTTCGGTTCGTTTTATCAATGAACACAATCGTTCAGACCAAGCGTATTCTTCCGGAAGAGAGGGCTAAAATCTGGAATCAGGTAACGAGAAAAACGGTGGCAATCGGAATATTACCGATGAATCCATCTACCCTATCACTTCAAAAATCACCACTACCCGTCACGGAAAAATTAGCCGCAAATCAACTCAAATGGACGCAAAAAAGAGGAAAAACTACGAATCACGCGAATTTCCGCAAGGGTCTAGATAACTTTAGCATCTGCACCTGCATGCTAAGGTTATATTATGCAAGGAAAAAACTACGAATTGGAGTCGCCCAGGTTTGTGACGCTTCACCGCCCTTCTCGGGCGAGGTTGAAGTCGATGAATCCTGTTTTGGTGCGCGCCGTGTCCGTGGGAAGAAGGGTCGTGGAGCAGGCGGTAAAACGATTGTCCTCGGGATCCTGGAACGGTAAGGAAAAGT
>Ga0209259_1000364_pt1 | contig 13165 bp, 8 predicted proteins | sample WorMetGr2BELIZE1_FD_187417 | JGI IMG/M metagenome (GOLD analysis project Ga0209259, IMG submission 187417) | Marine gutless worms symbiont microbial communities from Max Planck institute for Marine Microbiology, Germany - Inanidrilus... ...
CCATGGAGGAGTAGCAGGAATAGAATATATTAAGGCGTTCCTTTTTACGAAACCAACAGCCCGGAGGTCTGGCTGGACTCGAATACCCAGAGGAGGAATCTGATTTGGTTTACGTTCAAAAAGAACAACAGCAAGTTCCAGACGACTGCAATGGGGACAACGAATGCTTGATTATTTTATTGTTAATTTGTGTATGTGTACAATGAACACTATGTGTGCAGCATTTTTGATACTGAAGGACTCTTGCTATTATCGTAAATGTTTTTTTTCAGCATGGCATATGTACACTGACATTTAGATAGTAGTGCTGCTATTTTCTGTGTGACTCTGTATGGTTAGGGTATAGGGTATTATAGTGAAGATTAGAATTATGGTTACGGTTAGGGTTATGACCTAATCGAGATGTGGTTTTTGTTGGGGGTAGGAAGCTTAACATGTTGAGTGAGGTTGAAAGTAGGGTTGTAAACTCAGCATCAGTTGTCTGATGATTGGACATATAACCGATGATTGGTTGTCACACAAGAAAGCTGATATTTGATGTCAGCATTTTAATCAGAGGCCTAAACGCCTTATATGTGACATGCAGTAAACTGTAGTTGCACGGACAGGCGGCACTGTCATTCAACGCCGACTGTCCATACGACTACAATTTACACCACTTCAGCGTGGTGACCTGGACCGAGTTAAATAGGCTACGTAACGACTTTATCAAGCCGACTATGCGACTACTTGTGTGTAGGGACTGCTGTCTCCCTCTGCATTGTATCCCACGAAGGTAGCATACAGTCAGCGCCACACCTGTTATGTGACTGTCTGATCACATGCACGCAGCGCCATACGCAGAGCTGCACGTCTTAGAAGTCTGTCAGTTTGAAACCCCTGCAGTTTTTACGACCGTCACACTGCCCGGGTGTACACACACATAGGTCGGTCAGCACAAACTTTCAAACAAGACTAAACGCTTTGATAAGTGACTACAGACAACACATTATGCGCGCTTCCCGTGGAAGCACTTGATTGCGTGGACGACTTGCCGACCGTCGCCGACTTCAAGTGTGATTTGTGTGCTGCCCTGGACGACTGCTTTGCACTTAGCAAGGCCGACACCACTTCGCACCTGTTCGTGACGGCGATGATCTTAGATCCGGCGATGAAGCGGTGCGAGTTATTTCTGGAGTCACTGTGAAGCGCAGCGTATGATGACGTATGTGCGTTGACGTCAGAGGCCGCCGCATCACTGCCAGCCGAGACCGACGATGGGGATGCCGATGAGAGTGCGTTGCCACCAGCCAAGTGCACCAAGACGGCAGCCGGTCGGCGTCGTTGCTGCTGTTACCCCGGTTCCTGCTGCTGACAGAGATTTTGATCAATTCATAGTAGCACCTGTGCCGTCAGGAGTCGACGCACTTGGCTGGTGGAGTACGTCATGAACGAGCATTTTGCATGTATGGCGAGCTACTCGATGACTGGTTAATAACCGATTAGCACATGACGATGATCGGTTATTGAAGAAACTGAGTTTCACATCCCTAGTTGAAAGAGGAGAGAAGAGAGAGAAACTGAGAGGTGAGGTGATCCATAGGATTATTGAGATGAATGTTAAGTCGTCAGTAATGATGAACTCGTAAGGTGTGGTAGCAGCAAAAGAGAGGAAAGAATTGACGCCCTAGAGAAAACAGAGTTTGGTTTACAAAGTGTAGATGATGGAGGATGGTAGATGTTATAGATGGATATTTTTAGCGAGAAAGCTTGAAGAGAAATGTGGAAGACAGGTGGGTAGCTGTGTAAAAAGGTTCTTGGATGAGGGATGAGAAAGCCGGTGCCATCACCGATGGAAGCGCGATTGCTAGAGTGTTTGTAAGTGACACTTGGTTGGGAGTAGTTTGGGGTGGGACAGAAAAGTTCAGGTTGTGAGCATCGGGGAGATCTGATAAAGCAACAGAGTGAAGGGGACGAGGAGTAGGGTGAATGCTGAGAGGAAAAGAAAGCAAGAAGAAAAGGACTGCAAGAGCAGAGGGTTCGTGGGCAAGTGAGTAGCAACAAGAAATAAGATGGGTTTAATCCAAGTTTGTATGCTTCCTCAAAAGCATCCTCAAATGCCATATTTTTCTAATTTGTCCCTAAGATGACGAGGGACACTATTGGATGGTTTTAAAAAAGTCAAATGGTGATGTCAGTATGAAATCTCGTGTTAAAGGGTCTTGACCTTGACCCAATCGTGATTAATTATGTGTGTTAGATCAGAGTGAAGAATGCCGAGCGCCGATGTTAAGGTGGACAGTGTGAGAGAGTTTGTGTTTTCGTACACGTCGTCGAGCGGTGAACCACGTCAACTGAGCACGTCAGTCTGCCTATCGTCATGTCCGTCGTCAGCCGAGATGAGTCATCGTCTACTGCTGATGCACAAGCTGCCCTGCTACCTACAGCAGCGTATGAAGTTCCATTAGTCACTGTCCATAAAATAAGTTAACTATTAGGGCTGTAAAGTTAAATTTTTTAATCGTGTTAATTGCAATGCTTTAATTTTGTAATCGCGCATTAATTGCGTTTTAATACACATTGTAAAGTATAGGGACTCTCTGCCATAAGCTGTGTGAAAACGGCTGAACCAATCGAGATGCAGTTTGGGATGCTGAGTCAGATGGGTCCAGAAAACATGTATTACATGGTGGTGTAGATGCCTCCACAGGAACGGGAACTTTTGGGATGTCTGGCCGATTGAAAACATTGTTAATGCATTAATTTTTGACAGCCGTACAAATAAGTAATGGTGTTTCAAGACAGTCAGTGTGTTTGGTGTCAAACCTATCTGTTCTAAAGTTATGATGACTTATAACTGACCACTGATGGCACTGTGACTTACAGTCTGTGTGCAAGTGTGCCTGTGTGGTATCATGTAACTTCTTTGTAGGAGGTTAATATTTTTTAAAATCCCATACTCCTATTTATCTGTGCAGCTTACTTGGTGCAACACTGAAGAAAGAGTAAAGATATGTTATCCATTAAAATAGCTTGTATATTTGCTATATTGCTGTTATTAATAGCCAATGCTTAATTACACATATGCATTGTGTTATGTCCCAGGGGTCAGAAGCGAGCACATATTCTAACCACAGTTTGTATATTGACTGTCTAACTTATAGGACTCCAATGATCATTATACATGATCTGTTTTTAATGTACTTACTATTCATTGAGAAGAGTCGTCTTTGTTGCAACCAACCCTCGGATCGAGGATGGCTAGAAGAGCAGAAGAGAACAGAACTATTTATGCGTTGTATTGCAAAATTGAGTAAAACTCAGTTCCAGTAGTTTCCTTGCAGAACTATAGTGCATACATTGTGAACCATCTTGTGCTTTCTGCATATGACATGCAGCATGCATCTATACCATAAGGCCAAGTTTTGATGTAGTTAGTTCCAGTAATTTGTTTTTTTTGAAAATCTGTTTTATGAAGCTGTGTCTAAACATCATGCTGCATAGCATGGCTGAGAAAGCTGCCTTGGTTGCTTCATTGATGAGTTACAGTCCATTGCCAAGTTTGTACAACTAAGTTCTATTCCACTTTATTTTTTGTGTTTTTATCAGAGATCGAAATGAGTAGCATTTTGAAAATCATCAGATTTTTCTACAGGTAATCAAGTAGATTGTGAATTTTCTACTAACTTTCCTCTTGATTTCAATTAAACATTGATATTGCCATATCTCCACAGCTGCTGACTGCATAACTTTTAACCATAAAAAGCACATCTACAGGATTTTCCCTTCCTGTTGGTGCCAGTAATTATGGCAAAACTATTTCCAGTAGCCTATATGCAAGATAAATGGCGGGTATACCTTTCTGCAAAAAGTGCTGCTTTTTCATGTAAAAATCATCAACTTGCTGATGATTTACGGTGTTAATACACAAATGTCACATACCCGGTATCATGAAATGTTCCTTGATAAAGCAGCCTCAAGTCCAGTAATGTGCTGTTGTGGTTGCTGGTTACAGGGCTTGAGATGGATCTTGAAAGCTTCCTGGTGCGTGAACGTATAAAGATCCAAGATGAATATTCACGTCTGGCTGTTAGTAAGGTCGTTGGCACAAGCTCTGGTAAGAAAGATCGTGTACAGCGAATGGTTGACTGCTGGACGAATGCATTTCTGCAGGTGAGTGTACGTGGGTCTCTGTGTTCGGCATTATGTAATAGTTTGTACGTGGCACACTGCTGATGTGCTGGCTTCTGAATGATTTTTTCGCTGAGACCATTGCACTTGTGAGACGTTATTAACACCGTGGCTTGTTACCAGTGCAGCTTGTTTCACTAATGACAGTGTACCACAGTAGTGCTTTCTGTGTTGTGAGGGCGATGCAGCATGTCTATGAGAAGTGACATGTTTTATGGTGTCAGAACTCTGTAGTCGTGAACAGTTTCATCAGAAATTTGGCCCCCGTGATGTACATCTTGTGTCATAAATTTCAGCATGATGAGGCTTCCTGACTGGTAAAGTGTGCAGTTCTGCATACTAATAAATTTTTAATGACACTTTCTTTGCAAAATTACCCGTTTGGTTTAAGTGCCTAATGACTGTAAGGAAACAACTCTTGGCTTCTCAGGTTCCAGAGAAGATTCCAGATAAAAGAATGATGTCTTACCCATTTTTGGTATGACATGTGCAATGATTGTCCAAGTTTTGACATGCTTTTTTTAGATTCTCGCCGATGTAGTGCCACTGAAGAGTAGGTTATCGTTAATCTTAGGAGAAGTTGCATAGGGAATATCTGGAGGCAACTAGTGGAACACGTGAGGCTGGCGAGTAAGGGCAGCAACTGCTACTTGAAAGACTAAACACGTGAATAAAGCTCGTGCTGTGTGCACCATGAAGTCGTTGCCTCTGCACACTGGATATTCTGGGTATAGGCATTACATTCCTTCCTCAGGAGTGTTTAGATGAAGAAAGGGTGAGGACCAGTCACCCACCACTCGCAATCATACATTCCTTTCTGTGTTTGAAGTGTCATCTGCAGGTGAAAGTATACAATAGTAGTGTTGTTGTAGAGATGAGCATCGTTCTGGTAAAATGAGGCTGGGCTAGGCTGGGCCATACTTCGCCTTGGGCAGGGCCACGCTTAGGCAGTCCACAGCATACGAAGAATTGCCGGCATTTCATACAGTCATAATTGTAACTGTGTAAAAGTCACCAATGCACTGTTTTTATTGTCTTGCAACTGCCAACGACGTATCATAGTGCAAGTCGACAGTGCAGCTGTAGAATCAGGTACTCAGTACTCAGTTACGGAACTTGCTTAGCACCAACAGCGCGCAGCAGTAATGTCAACACCACATGTGACGTCATTGTGTTTACGCCGTGGGCCAAGTCAGGCTGGGCTCAACTATGGCAGGTTTCGTGCTGGGCCAGGCCGGGCTTTGGCTTGGGCTGGGCCAGGCTGACATTCTTCAGCCTATGCACGTCTCTATGGTGATGTATACAGGACGTGCGTGACGTCTCTATGGTGATGTATACAGGAGGTGCGTGACATCTCTATGATGATGTATACAGGAGGTGCGTGACGTCTCTATGGTGATGTATACAGGAGGTGCGTGACATCTCTATGGTGATGTATACAGGAGGGGCGTGACATCTCTATGGTGGTGTATACAGGAGGAGCGTGACGTCTCTATGATGACGTGTACAGGAGGTGCGTGACATCTCTATGGTGGTGTATACAGGAGGTGCGTGACTACGCTGTGATGGAGCCAGCCAGTGATGAGCTGCTGTTCTCTGAGATCTATCACTCGCTGATTCACTCACAGTCACTGGACACTCTGCTCAGTATTGAGGACGAGTACGCGGCCGACATGCACCGAGTGCTCGACGACCGAGACAGAAACATTGCCGGCATCGATGCACGGTCAGTGCCGTGCAGAGATTCTTTTTTTCTTTTCAGTTCGTATCTTACCAAATGTCGACATACGTTTTAGTACAGTAACGTGCTAACAAATTAGTAATAACTAAGAACTAAAAATACTAATTTAGTATTAGTAATAATTAACAATAGTGTTATTATTAATAGTTAAAAAGTAATAAAAATAGTGTAATGTGTCCTTATTATAAAGTCAAGTTTAGTAGCTCACTGTCGCTCTTAAGGCGATGTTTTCTGCACGATGTTTTTTGTCTGTAACAAGTCATTTATTGATCACTTTGCCTTCATCAGTGAACATGATGTTAGCTATGAACAATGTCAGCATTACTGAAGTAAGGTGGTACATATGGCAGTATTGATGGATGACAGGCATCTGTAGTTTGTCTTAAAATTTTAAAGTAAGTAAGTAAGTAGATGTATTTTACTGTAGAATATTGGAAAGGCCAGTTTTGCAAGCCAGTGTATGTGTAGGCCTTTATGTGTGAGATAAGCCATTGCTCATTTTGAGTCAAAAAAGTACGACTGCAGTCTTACCCATAACATTGCCAAATGCTGACTAATTTCAGAAACTCATTCACTCTGCGACTCAGCAGTAACGTAATAATAAAGCTACTGTTAAAACCTTTGAAGTAGGGCTGTAAAATGATTAATTTTTTAATTGCGTTAATTGCAGCAATTAATTTTTTAATCATGTGTTAGTCACATTTCGGCGCACATTGTAAAGTATAGGGACTCTCTGCCGTGAGCTGTGTGTGAAAATGGCTGAACCAATCGAGATGCAGTCTGGAATGCTGAGTTGGGTGGGACCCGAGAACATGTATTACAGGGGGACGTAGATGCCCCATGGGAAGGGGTACTTTTGGGGGTCTAGTCGATTGAGAAGCATTGTAAAGCACAGGATTTTGGGGGGTTGGGTAAAGGAGGAAGCTGTGCAAAAACAAACAGATGGACCAATCTGAACGATCCATTTGTTGTATGATGTGTCTTTGCACAAGCAGTTGCCTTTTGGTGTCACGATGACTTCACCTTCGTTGAAATTTTTTAGTGAAGTTAATTTTTTTAATCCCGAATAATTCCTTGATGCGTTAACGTGTCAAGTAATGCATGAATCTGACAGGCCTAGTCACTACATTAACATGTGAAATATTTGACAGCTTTTTAAATAACTCTCTGGTTTCCACACCGCCGTTGATTGTTGGTAGTCTAGTCTGTGGTTGTTGCTGTTGTGTGCTGATATGATCACATCAGGCAGCTGCGGGAGATGGAAGCAGCTGTCAGCAATGTCGGTTCTGTGTTCACTGATGACCAGGTCAACCAGCTCACCTTGACGCACTTTGAAAACCTCCAGGTAAATAATTCCAATCACCGCAGTCTCTTTAATTTGTCAAAGATGAAACTCACTTGTGTTGTAATAATTTTGAAATATTCTGTTAATTATGGCCGCCCTGCATAGCAGATGCAGTCATTATATTTTTGTCCGGTGCTTTCTTTCTCCTTTTTTTATTTATCGCCTAAGCTCAGCGTTCACAGATTGGATGTCTACCATACTTCTACACATGTTGTGGCCTTAGTGCGAATTTAGAATGCATGTCTGAAATGTGCTGCACATGGCTCGCTGGAAATGCAGGACCCAAAAAATTTGCCATCTGGGCACCATTGCACAACTTTTCGGGTTATATCTTCGCAACTAAGGCATGTATCGACAACCGGAAAAAAGCTTGTTAAGCAGCAATATCTCCTGCACATGTCCTCATAATATGGTGAACTTTGGCCTGCTAGTGGCTGAGATCTGTTGGCGAGTTTGGGGCACCCCAATGTATTCCAACAGGTTTTGCATCTTGGTAGCATTACTATGGCACTCTAGTAGTGGGCGTCAGCCAAACGTTGCGGCGTTGAACAGAGGACGCCACCTATATTTATCAGGGCGGCCATCAAGTTGGGCATTGGCCCACATTTCTAGTTTTGTGTTGATATTTGCTTCATATATATGAGGTTTGTTCAGTTAACTTTTTAATGCCAAATGGAATTGCAGCTAGAATGTAACATTCTCAGCCACACTCCGGCCACAGCTGCAAGGTCACAGAAAATAGATCATGCTTTAATTTAAACAAAGATCTATAGCATTTGTTTTCATCTTTTGTGCAGCTGTTTTTAAGCTGTGTGATCCTAATATTCAGTTTTGGGGTTTGGGTGCACGAGTCCCGTCAGTTTAATGCTTTTGGTTTTGTTCATTCTGATGCGATTTTGATCATCTGTACATTTAGTGATGTGCCATAGATTCATAATATATCTGTGTTGTGAGTGGGCATATAACTCACTGTTACATTTCGTGTGAGGCATAGCTGTGGTGAAATTTATATTGGCCATGGCCATCTGTCTGTCTGTCTGTCTGTCTGTCCCTCGCCACATTCCCACACTATTGCACGGACCCGGATGTAAGTTGGGAAAATGGTAGGGGATGCCCTCTAGTTGTGCACAATTGGACAGATTTGCAATCGGTGCACGGGTTTCATTGCTATGACAACACAGCACCGAACGTGAAATATCAGCGAGTGTTTGTACTCACTCGCTCTGTGGATGCCGTTATTAAACAGTGATGTCTGGTATGCAGGCCTTTGATGGACTGGTGGATAGATATCTCATGCAGTCCCCTCATTACTGTGCCAAGTGTAACGGCTCATCCGTCAAAGTCCAGTGTACCAACTTCGTACACTTCATCGTGGCATTGTAATTACGTGTGCAGTGAGATGACAGTTGCTGTGTTGATGTCAGTTGGTGGAAAGTCGGTGGGCCAGTGAACTGAGTGCACTGCAGACCAGTCAACGTCGTGAATACCGTGATTGTGTCATGAAACTACATGAACAGTCGCATCTCTCATCATCTGTCAGCGCCGCTGCCGGCCCCACGTACCGGTAACGACAGCCGTCCCAGCAGCAGCAATGTGGTGCTGGAGAAATAACATTACTGACTTGCCGTGATTGTGTTTTTTACATCGAAATGGCATATAAGGCATTTTGTTTATGTATGGCTTTCTCTACTTTGACACAACTGGACAGCAGGCAGGGCATCTGGCCTATGAAAACTTGCTTCAGGTTGATTTTGGGCACTTTTTGTGGGGTGGTGCAACATATTAAGCCTGAATGCCAGTGCTTGTCTGCATGCCAGTCGCGACATACGAAGCACAACTTAGATAAGGTGGGAAAATAATTCAGCTTTTGGTTGCCTGCTTTCTACGTGTAATTTGTGCCAAAAATAGTTAAAATCGGATATTGCTTGCTGAAGTTACTGCTAAAATGTCGAGAATCTATTATTGAGATGCAGCGTAGAATGGAAGGCTATGTTCACCTGCAGGACTTAATAATGTGTGACGCCAGAAAAGTGTGTAGAAAAGAACGACGATGTTCATTGTTTGCTGTGTAGCGATGCACTGAAAGCCTTGTCAGTGAAGTTGTCAAGTCCGTTCAAGTCAAGTGACTCGTCAGCGTCGTCGTCTGTAGCAGCGTCACACGTGTCAGACACGAGACGTGAAGAAAGCTTCACCGTTCACTTAGGTTCATCTTTCACTCGCTACATGTCATCTCTGATGTAGCCGTATTTGTTCTGAAAAGGGAAGTTTAACTCCAACCAACCACTCGCTACATTTCGAATTTTTGGGTGGCCTGGTAGCGTAGTGGCTAGAGCGTTGGACGTGCAATTCGACGGTTGTGAGTTCAATTCCCGGCCACCGAGTAACAACCTTAGGCAAGTTGTTCACACCCATGTACCTCGGCAGGTCACAGTCGTCTAGTGGTGGCATGCATGGCTGCAGTGTGAGAGGCCATGGGCAGTTGTGTTTATCATGACAGCCACTGTGATATGCAGCCTTGAGCACAGGCTGCATGCCTGTACTTCATTGCCTAGGTTGACTCAGCCTTCTGCCCTTCGTCGGGTGGTAAAAGGAGTATCAGCTTTTGGGGTGAGTAATACTAATAAATGGTGATGGTGGATGTGGATGATAGCAGCCTACTAGTGGAATTACAGGCCAAGCCGCCCAGTCCTCTCCTAGCTCTGTAACAGCCAGTGTACTGACTTCATATCGTTTTTGTCCTGTGTGTTACTGTGATTGCCAGTCCACTCGAAAGGGTTTACTGTGCAGTACGTTCTACGTGGTGTGGTTATTTCTACGCAGTGTGGTTATTTATGTGCATCGATTTGAATGTGCATCTGTATTTTGCAACGGTGGCTGCACCAGTTGGATGTGAACTTGTCGCAGTGACAAACCTTGAATCTTTACTCTGGAAATTAACACTGTAACCTAAGACAAACTTAGAAGCAGGCTAGTTAACCCTGTGTAACTTGAGGCAAACTTAGAAACGGGCCGAGTTTCTAGTTTGGTGTGCTATTGCCTCCAAACACTGCTCAAGGCTGGTACACTCATCTGTGTTTGAGACTAGATGATGACAACACGTTTTCATGTATAAAGTAGAATGTGGGCCAAGGCCCAATGTGATGGTCGCCCTGCTCAACGCCGCAAATTTTGGCTGACGCCCACTACTAGATGCCGTGCAGTAATGCTGCCAAGACGCGAAACCCGTTGAAATTTGCAGGGGTGCCCCAAACTACTGGATCGATCTCAGCCGCTAGTGGGCCGAAGTTCACCATATTGTGAGGACATCTGGAGGACATATTGCTGTTGACAAGTTTTTTTCCGATTGTCGATATGTGCCTTAGTTGTGAAGATATAGCCCGACAAAGTTGTGCGATGGTGCCCAGATAGCGATTTTTGGCGACTTTTTTGCGTCCTGTGTTTTCAGCGAGCCGCGTGCAGCACGTTTCAGACCTGCGTCTTAAATTCGCACTAAGGCCACACCATGTGTGCAAGTATGGCAGACATCCACTCTGCGACGACTGAGATTAGGCGAGGAAAAAACAGAAGAAAGAAGAACAAACGACAGGATGAAAATATAATGGTCTGCCCTATTCCATAGGGCAGACCATAACGAGAAGGTAATCCGTAGATGTTGAAACCTGCAATGTGTGTCCATGTGCTTGTGTGCGTGCATCTGTGCGTGTGCGTTACGTGCAATTGTGCACTCAGGCGCACAGCTGAAGACAACTCACAACTTACGACTGATCAGCGCCGACGTGCTTGATTTCTGTCGTCATCTGCCGTCGTCGACAAGGTGCGAGTACCAGCTGCACTGTGTGGTGCGAGTACCAGCTGCACTGCGTGGTACAAGTACCAGCTGCACTGCGTGGTGCGAGTACCAGCTGCACTGTGTGGTGCGAGTACCAGCTGCACTGCATGGTGCGAGTACCAGCTGCATTGTGTGGTGCGAGTACCAGCTGCACTGTGTGGTACGAGTACCAGCTGCACTGTGTGGTGCGAGTACCAGCTGCACTGTGTGGTGCAAGTACCAGCTGCACTGTGTGGTGCGAGTACCAGCTGCACTGTGTGGTGCAAGTACCAGCTGCACTGCGTGGTGCAAGTACCACCTGTTTTGAGCCCTGCCCATGTAGTCCAGTGGTCAAACCACTTGGGCGCCATGTGCAGTAGATCGTGACGTTCGCAGTGGCCGAGGATCGATTCGAGCCTCGGCCCGGGTGCGTCCGTCTACTAAAAAAGAATTATTTCAAATAATTCCTATGCACATGATGACCAGGGAGATAATCCCAGGCAGGAAAACAGAGGGCTCGACGGTGTCCTCTATAAACTGTGACCGTTCGTCTCTGATATAGCCATATTTGTGCTGAAAAAGGACATTAAACTTTTTCAGCACAAATATGGCTATGACGTTAAACTGCAGCTAGCTAACTAACTAACCACCTGTTTTGTGTCCTGAGTGTCAGCTGCTGTGTGTAATGTGTGTACCAGCTCTGCTGTTGAGTTGTGTGAATATCATCTGTTGTGCATGGTATGAGTACCAGCTACTGTGCATGGTTTGAGTACCAGCTGCACTGTGTATTTGCCGTATGTGATGTAACTGAGACATGCAGTGACTATGTTTATTTCTGAAGCCAGTTCACAAGTCTGTGTCTGCTGTATAGGACTCGACATGTAGATGGATAGATAGATACAGTTATTTGTATAGCGCCTATAAGTCGAAAGAGTCACTAGGCGCTTCAGTTGCCAAAAAGATCTGTTTTCAGAGATCGTCTAAAAGAATCGAAGGAGAGTCCCGGCCGCCGTAGCCCGGGTGGAAGGTCATTCCACAGTCGAGGACCGGCAGCCGAGAAACTCCTGTCGCCAAGTTTGTTGTGTGTTTGTGGCACGATCAGCTTTCGAATGTCGTTGGAATGTGTGTGTCCGTCTGTTGGTGTACCAGCCCATCACTTTTGATAGGGCACAGTAAAGTGGCTGGGCCAGTTGTAGATGGTGGGAATGAGGAGTGACATCAGTGGGTATGGAAGGTTCGGTGGACGGAGGAGGCAGCGACTGGAAGGAGCAGTAAAGGAAAGGTGGGAAGTGATTGGAGAGCAGAGCAGAATATGCTGCTGATGATGTTGCCTTCAGTGCTTTGATGCTGTTGGTTGGACATCAGAAAGAGCATCCGGGCTGTAAAAAAAATTGAGTGGTGAGGTGCTGGTGTGGTTACCGGTATCTGTTTGCAGTGAGGTGCAAATGATTTGTATATGGTTCACCTGATGCCACTGCTGCCTCATCATCTCTTGCTTCATTAAAATCCAGATTGGTTTAACCTTTCTGGTGCTGGCTTACCCAGGTTGTCTTGGAAAAGCGACCATTAAACTGGTGTCTTTCTGATATTGCCATTAACTGCTACATCGCTACATACTTGACTGAATGACTGATCGTTCTGTGCGTGTGTGTATGGATGTGTCTAGCACACCGCCAGTACATCGGCGACACACGGCCGTATCTCTCTACTCCAACTCACTGTCTGGTCTTGTCTTGTTGGTTGACAATCGACTCAACTCCTACACTGGCATCAAACGAGGTCACACTTGCTATCTTTCACTCCGTTAGTTTATGGTCGCCCTATGTAATAGGGCAGACTATATATATTTTCATCCTGTCTGACGTTTGTTCTTCTTTCTATCTTTTTTTCCTTGCCTAATCTCCGCCACTGCAGATTGGATGTCTGCCATACTTCCACACATGGTGTGGCCTTAGTGCGAATTTAAAATGCCAGTCTGAAACCTGCTGCACGCGGCTTGCTGAAAACACAGGACGCAAAAAAGTCGCCAAAAATTGCCATCTGGGTACCATCGCACAACTTCGTCGGGCTATATCTTTGCAACTAAGGCACATATCGACAA